>Ga0114919_10000985_pt1 | contig 22850 bp, 18 predicted proteins | sample BlataG_FD_88682 | JGI IMG/M metagenome (GOLD analysis project Ga0114919, IMG submission 88682) | Deep subsurface microbial communities from Black Sea to uncover new lineages of life (NeLLi) - Black_00105 metaG | ecosystem: Environmental > Aquatic > Marine > Oceanic > Sediment | place: Atlantic... | reverse complement strand
CTAAAGGCACATGCCCAGCCGAGGGGGTATACCCCGCTTAACTCCGTGCGTCAACCTGTGACGAAGGTTAAAATCGAAGATATCTATCAGCGAACGGGCTGAAGCATCATTCGGTCAACGCCGTCACTACCCACGGTGGCAGTATGTAAGGGACAGTGCCCTCGTAGACTACCCCCAAAGCTTCTATGGGATTAGGCCAAACGCACACCAGCTCCCCATCCTGCCACTGGACGCCGAGACCGGTTACATAACCTGGACCCCAGGTTATATCGTGAGGAGTCACTGTATCTGTTCCCATGTACACCAGTCTGCCAGCGGGGCCAATGAGATCGGTAGCTTCAAGTGCAGTAACAACGGCATCGGCATCCAGAGTATCCGCACTTTCAATAGCTGCCTTCAGTATGTATAGCGCTTCATAGGTGCCCGCAGTATATATGGGAATCTCTCCGAACTCCGCCACAAAGCTGTCGTAGAAGGGTATGGTTTCATCGGTGATCTCGACCCGGGCGTAGGTATTCAGAGTCGTCTCATACGCGCCATATCCACCCGTTACACCCAGGAAGTCCCCCTTCTGGGCTTCAACATTGATCCCCACCGAAGCCGCCGGGATTTTATTCTGGCCCCATTGAGCTGTGTAGGCAACCCCCAGTGGCCCGGAGACTACGGTATAGATCATGTTGGCTCCCTCACCCTCTATGTCCGTAAGTACAGCTGTTACGTCGGTATCCATCTGGGAGGGCCGCCATGTCCCAACGACCGTCAGACCCATGCCATCAGGAGGAGGAGCAGCAAAGTACATTTGTGCATTCGCAACTAGAGGATCTGCCCACACATTATTCTCGGCCAGTATGGCCACCTTTGGCGCTTCCGGATATGTGAGCGCACCAACTGCCTGGGCCACCATTCCTGTAAGCATGAAACTGATCCTAGCAAGGTAATTGCCATTTACCGGGCTAACCCTGAACCAGTACTTGTACTTTTCATAATCCGTGGCCACATTTTCACATAGCAAGTTGTCGCTGGCACCGCAACCGAGGAAAATCATTTCGTTCTCCATGGCTGTCTCTTGCATCGCAATTACTGACTCACTCCTGAAGCCACCAACTACGAAATCCACCTTGTCAACGGTTATCAGCTTCTCCATTGCAAGGACGGCATCTGTAGGGCTCACTATTTCATTGGACTCAGCCTTGACCAGTTTTATCTGGTACGACTCGTTTCCTAGCATTATGCCGCCTGCAGCATTTATCTCCTCGGCTGCCATCTGAGCTCCGTACCAGTGGTGTTCGCCCTGTATGTAATCCATCGGGCCAATTACGCCTATCTTTATCTCGTTCGCTTCTTCCGACGGACCGCAACTCACTCCCGCCATTATTAGAGAGGCAAGCAACAGGATAATGGTTCCTTTCATCGCTCTATTCATCTCTATAAACCTCCTTAATTCACTCTAATCCTGACCGCTCTCCTGCCATATCCGCTATAGTCACCCCCTTTTCAAGGATTTTAAGGTGATACCACTCTACCTAGAACATTCTCCGTATGCCCATAGGCCAAGCATGTCTTCATCGATAACGCCCAATATAAAAAGCCTTCCTCACCCGAGAAAGGCTTGAATTGAGTCCTTCTTCGACAGCCCGTGCGTCATAGCTGAATCCTCTAACCTTAGACCCGCGGCTTTGCCTCCCGCGATTTCTCGCAGTTTGCCTTCACTTAAGGATACACATTATCGTATATCGTATTAGAAGAATAGTACTCTCTTCTACATTTGTCAACCTGTGAAGCTGAAAACTGCTCTTTCAAGCCCACAACATACCAGCTCAGTCGCAAATGCAAGTTTTAAGTTGGATTAGAATAACACTAGGCAGTGCTGTTGTCAAGTAGGTGTACTCGTCGAGTACATTGGTGACACTATCATTCGCTCATTGAACACGTCATCGCGAGCCACGAAATACCAAAGCAATCTAACATTTCCCACCCACCCTGACATGTATTTAAAACATTGGGTAGCCTAGAGCATCTGCTCTAGGCGTTGTTGGAGCGGATGCTCCAACCTACCCATAATCCCATACCCCTGCCCCCTCCGCTTTGCGAGAGTCCGACTTATCGGACGATTATAGGCCGAAGTGTCGGCCGACCTATCGGCCTCGGGGGACTCACCTATATAGTGTCTTGCTATTTGAAACTACAGTCTTAAGTGGATGTCTTCTCCTCTAAACGTCTCCAAGGTTGTTTCACCGTGGAACTCCTGGGGATAGTAAAAAAGCGAAATCCACGATACCAAGTATCAACTATCTATCTGAACGAGATAAGTAGGGGGAGAAAGGTATAGCCCCCAGCTATACAGGCCGATTACAGCAGGCCGCTCACTGGCCCAGCCCCGGTGAACAAGAAGACTTTATCGTAATAATACTCCTTGGGATCTTGCCATTGTCGCGCTTTTTCTGCGTACAGCGTGGTGGTCATCGTCTCCTTTCTACTGTTTTAACCTTGTAACTACTTCACGCACGCACACCCGTTCGGCTACATCACCAGCATGACCTCTTGCGGCTCCTCCACAAATCTACACAAATGGGCTTATGAGGGGCCTTGACAGCCAGCGAGCAGGGGTCTAACATCGCCTCAGTAGTTGATGTGGGGAATCCCGGATCAAGGGAGTATTAAGATATACCTGAGGTGGTTGTCTTAATTAGGTAATAAATAATAATTGCTGTAAACAGAGAGAAAAGGGGGATAGAACGATGGCTATGATTAGCGGGGCAGAAGCTCTGGTGCGTTGTCTTATCGAAGAAGGTGTACGTTATGTGTTTGGCATTCCGGGCGACCAGTGTAATCCTATCACCGATGCCATCTATCGGTTGGGGGGTGAGGCGGGACTGAAGTTCGTCACTACACGGCACGAACAGGCGGCGGCCCACATGGCCGATGCCTGGGCGCGGGTGACCGGTGAGCCTGGGGTGTGCCTGGGCACGGTGGGACCGGGGGTAGCCGACCTGGTGCCCGGCGTCTACCCGGCCTGGGCCGACTCAGTCCCAATGGTCGTGTTGGGAGCGCAGAACCAGACCTGGCGCTGCTACCCCGAGCACGGCTCCATGCAAGCTCTGGATCAAATCCCCCTGATGACCCCCATTACCAAATGGCGGGCGCTGGTGAACGACGTGAGGCGGATGCCTGAGCTTGTGCAACTGGCATTCCGCGCTGCCACATCCGGCCGTCAGGCGCCGGTGTACCTGGATCTGCCTTCCAACGTGTTATGCGACAAGCTAGATAGTGAAGAGTGCCCCATCCTGCCGCCGCAGCGCTATCGGGCTCTCACACCTCCGGTGGCCGATGCTGGTCTTATTGAGCAGGCGGCGGAGATGCTGGCGAATGCCCAGTGGCCACTCATTCACGCCGGTGGAGGGGTGCTGCGGTCCGGGGCCTGGGTGGAGATGGTAGAACTGGCGGAATATCTCTCGGCTGCGGTGACCACAAGCCAGGGTGCACGGGGTTCTATTCCCGAAGACCATCCCCTGTGTCTGATCCCATCCACCGCCTCTGGCGCATTAAAAGCCCAGGCTGCGGCCGACGTGGTACTCCTGGTGGGTGGTCGCATGGGGGATATAGATTTCTGGGGACGGCCACCAATATGGGGAGTGTGGAATACACAGCGCTATATACAGATTGACATAGAACCCCAGAACATCGCCCTGAACCGGCCAATAGACCTGGCCCTGACAGGGGATGCTAAAGGCACCCTGCGCGCCTTGCTTGAGGCGGTCAAAATGCGGACAGGGCCTAAGACGGAGAACCCCCAGTTCGAAGATGCCCGTCAGGCCCAGGAAACCTGGTTGAGTGGCTGGGAGGAAGGAGCCCGATCTGACGGAGTGCCTATTCATCCATTGCGCCTCATGCGGGAGGTTCGCGAGTTCTTCCCCCGCGAGGCCATCTATGCTCAGGATGGTGGCACCACATCGGTTTGGGCCTTCTACCAGAACCGCATCTACGAGCCACGTTCTTTCCTTTGGGCTGCTGATTCAGGGCACCTGGGGTCAGGGCTCCCCTACGCCGTAGGGTCCAAGTTGGCTCGCCCCGACCTCCCTGTCTACTGCATTACAGGCGATGGTTCCTTCGGTTTCAATGCCATGGAAATGGAAACGGCGCGGCGAGAGTGTGCACCAATTGTGGTTATTATTGCCAACGATATGGCGTGGGGAATGATAAAAGGCGGACAGAAGCTGGTCTACGAGGGACGCTACTGCGGCGTTGACTTAACAGACATCCGCTATGACAAACTGGCTGATGCCCTGGGCTGCTACGGTGAGCGGGTCACCGAGCCGGCGCAGATTCGACCTGCCTTGCAGCGAGCGGCGGACTCCGGGTTGCCCGCGGTGCTGGATGTGATTGTAGATGTCGATGTGCACATGGTGCCGCCGGATTTGGCCATACTGGATAGCGTGTGGATGGAAGGCTGCGATACCGGGAGTCATTAGTGCGGGCAGCCGTGTTCTGTGAGGCTGGTTGCACGGATATGGATTAGGATATGAAGGCCTTGCGATTCTCTGTTTCGATTCCTCAATTTGCAGCATTGAAGGTCTTGGCGGGCATAAGCAAACGACTCTACTATTATGGCCCCCTGGCCACGGTACGGCTGGTTGATGTTCCGGAGCCAGCATTGCCATCCTCTGACTGGGTAAAGATCAGGACATTCGTATGTGGGTTTTGTGGAACCGATATCAACCTCATTCTGTTACGGGATTCCCCAACGGCAACCCCTTTCACCTCGTTTCCATGCACCATGGGCCATGAGCTTTGCGGCGAGGTCATAGAAGTTGGAAGCAGTGTTGACAGAACAAAGACAGGAGATGTAGTTACTGTTACCCCGTATCTTAGCTGCTCGATAAGAGGGATTGAACCTGTATGTAGAAGCTGTCGGATGGGTAGACCAGCCAATTGTGAAAACTTTGCTGAGGGCAATCTCGCCCCTGGCATGTTGGCTGGTTTATGTCGCGATATAGGCGGAGGCTTTGCGCCATATCTGGTGGCACACAAAGACCAGGTTTTTAAATTACCTCAGGAAATGTCTCATAAAGAGGGCGCCATGATAGAGCCGGTTGCGGTGGCCCTCCAGGCAGTGATTGATAACACACCCAACGACGACGATGAGGTCCTTGTTATCGGGGGTGGTGTGATCGGTAACCTTATTGTTCAAGCAATACGTGCCTTCGATATAGGTTGTACCATTACTGTTGCTGAGCCCTCGATATTTCATGCGGAACTAACATCCAAGGTAGGGGCGGATCACCTGATTACAGATGGTGAGATCTTGCATCACACAGAGCACGTCACTGGGGCCAAGGCGTACAAACCCATGCTCGGTAAAGAGATCCTTATGGGGGGATTCTTAAAGATCTTTGATACTGTAGCTAACACTGAGACGCTTAATGCTGGTATGAGGGCACTGAGAACAGGAGGGGTACTAAGTGTGGTGGGGATTAGCAAGGAGGTAAAGCTAGACCCCACACCGCTTTGGCTGAAACTCCAGACTATTAAGGGCGTCTATTGCTATGGCTATACTGATGTGCAGGGTGAAAGAAAACACATTTTCGAGATAGCTATCGATTTTGTAAAGCAAAAAAGGTTTCATCTCGAGTCTATGGTTACCCATACATTCTCTCTTGAAGAATACCGGGAGATGATTGAAGTCAACTTGAACAAGCAGAAGCACAGGGCAGTAAAGACAGCGGTTTGCTTTACCGAGGGGTCATGACGCACGTCCTGGTCACCAGCGCCAACACATTATCGCCGAAGCATCGGTTGAGGTTCTTATTGATGACTCCTTGACAAGAAGGAATTCGGGAGCGAGAAACACACCAAGTCAAGGTTTTAAAACGGGGTTTTCCTCTTATTCAGATTCACGAAATCATCTTGGTAATTACCAAGTAAGACGTCGTAGGTTCGAGTCCCATCACCCGCTCCAATTTTTGCTCATGCAGCAAGCGACGTACCATACTATCTGCGCATAGGATAAACAGTGGCTGGTTAAGCTGCGACGATCTCTTCTAAAACAAGATTTACCGCCCTGGGTACAGCTTCCTTTACCCTTTCGGTCATTTCTTCAGTAACCCTGGTTACCTCTTTGACCTCTACGGCAATGACCACTATCTTTTCCGGCATCTGCTCCGCTAAATACTTTTTGCCGATTTCAATCGCAGTGGCAAGATTTGCATGGTGCGGCGAGGTAGTGGCATGGACAGTTCTAGCAATATCCTCCGGCCTAAATTTATATGTTTCCCCTACCTCTCCATTCTCAGTCATGATTGCATCGATAATAATTACCTTATCGTATCCGATGATGAGCTCTATTAGATTTAAGCCGTCTATGCTGGCATCTTTCACATCGATGTTTTCATCCTTTATACCATTTGCCAGTTCCTGAGCGATATGGAAACCCACCCCGTCATCTCCCAGGAGTGGATTCCCTATACCTAAAACCAGCGTCTTCATACTAGCTTGTCAATCTCTGATGAACGTTCCCATCTGGATCATAGATATCTATTTCTAAAGGCATATGACCCAGGGCATGTGTAGAGCAAGATAGACATGGGTCATAGCAGCGAATGGCGACCTCAACCCGATTGAGTATCCCTTCGGTAACCTTCCCATCTTTGATAAATTCCGTGGCTACCTCATAGACAGAGCGGTTCATTGCTAAGTTATTGTGACCGGTAGCTACAATTAGATTGACCTTACGAATTTTGCCGCTGGTGTCTATCCAGTAGTGGTGAAAAAGGGTACCCCGAGGGGCTTCGACTACTCCCACCGCCTCTTCATTGAGCTTGTTGGAGTTTACCCATATTTCCTTGCCGCAGATGAGGTCATCCTCCAGCAGTGACTTTATCCCCTCAGCGGCATATAGTGTCTCAATCAGTCTGGCGTAATGATAGTAAAGCGACCCTTGTACTACCCCATTGTGGCTCAGACGCTTGAAGTTCTTAAACTCATCGTTGGCCAGCGGTGTGGCGATGCCATCGGCGACGTTCAATCTCCCCAGCGGCCCCACGCGGTACATGCCATTGGGACAGCCATTCTTCTTGTAATAGGGGAACTTGAGATAGGACCAGTCCTCCACCATTTCCCCGATGATGGAGAGGTAATCCTGGGGAGCAAACATATCCTCAAGGGTAGTCCCCTTATCGTCTCTCAATCTGAGCTTCCCATCATAGATCTCCAGATTGCCGTTATCATCTACAAGCCCCATATAGCCAGAAGGGAAACTGGCGAAGCTGGCAGCCAGATCACTATTCTGGTCATAGTATCCCTTTATCAAGTCGATAGCGACCTGGACATCGGCGATAACCCCACCTATCTGCCCGAGGAATTCTTCACGTTTCTCGGGGGAAAGCGCCTTATTCATGCCTCCGGGGATGGCAGCATTGGGGTGGACCTTCTTATTACCAAGCTCCTCTATTAATTTCTGGCCAAAGCCGCGCAGCTTCACCCCCTTTACCGCAAGCTCTGGCTTTTCAGCGATAACCCCTACAATGTTGCGGATGGCGGGGTCGGCGTCCATGCCGAAGAGCAGGTCAGGGCTGGCCAGATGGAAAAAGTGAAGCGAATGGGACTGGAGGAACTGGGCCAAGTGTAGTAGCCGGCGCAGCTTCTGTGCTGTAGGGGTCAACTCCACTCCCAGAAGGGCATCCCCTGCCTTGGCTGAAGCGAGGTGGTGGCTTACCGGACAGATACCACAGATTCTGCTGGTGATGACCGGCATCTCCCAGAAGAGTCGCCCCTCACAGAACTTCTCAAACCCCCGTACTTGAGTAACATGAAACCTGGCTTGGGAAACATTTCCTCTATCGTCTAGATGAATGGTCACCTTTCCATGACCCTCAACCCGGGTAACCGGCTCAATTACGATTTTCCTGCTCATCCAATAGCCTCCTCAATCAAACCTCATTATCTCACTGGGTAGCACCGGGATTCTGCCCTCCAGAAGTTCGGCCAGGGCATAGTGAATGGCATTAGCGCTTGGGGGGCACCCCGGGACATAACAATCGACTTTAACCACCTGGTTTACTGGCTTAACCTGCTCAAAGAGCTGGGGGAGATCCTCCGAGGAAGGTACCTTGCCCTCACTGGTGCTCTCAGTCTCAATATAGCACCGGCGAAGAACCTCTTCTTTGGTGAACAGGTTGCGCATGGCGCATATCCCCCCGAAGCAGGCGCAATCGCCCCACACCATCAGTATCTTGCAATTGGCGCGCAGTGCCTTGGCTACTTCTTCATCGTGGGTGTTGCTTATCGCCCCTTCAATAATCCCGACATCGACTGGTGAGAACTCTTTGATATCGGTTATAGGGCTGGCGGTGATTTCAATTGCGTCGGTCAGACCGATAAGCGCCTCATCCAGATCCAGAAAGGACATATGGCACCCAGAGCAACAATCTAACCACGCTGTAGCGACCTTAACCTTTGTCACATTTAACCTCCTAGCTTGGACTCAACTGGCGTCCTAGCTTTTTGGAAAGCTCTATCAATATCTCCTGGTCCTGAAGTAGACCCTCTTGGGGTTGAAGCGCTCGTTTTAATTCGAGGCTGTGCCCATCCATACTGACATATTTCCCCTCCCTCTCTGCCCAGATGGGAGAGGGCAGAACTACATTAGCTATGGATGTGACAGGCGAGTGATAGCTTGCCTGCACCACCAGGAAATCGATTCCCTTGAGACGGTCCAATAGTTCATCGTCCTCCTTTTCATCGCCAAGGAGGAGGTAGAGCCCTTTCAGCCCATTACTCTTTATCTCTCGTGCTGCTAGACCTAGCTCCCAGCCACCGCGGCTATTGGCACCGGGTTTAAGCGAGATGACCCTTAGCCCTTTCTCCGCCAGATTCCCGGTCAAATCGGCCAGGTTGAGCAGGGAGGTAACAAGGCTTGGATCATTCCTCTTGAGCAATCCTTCTCCATAGATAATGACCCCACGCTGAGCCTGGCCATACATCTCCGCTGCCAGCTCCAGGCTCTCTTCACTTATGCCGGTGGACCTGCTCACTTCGCCGGTCTTGTAATTACCCAGAGATTTAGTGAGCTCCACCCCTGCCTTTTCTGGCACGGCTAGGCCTTTGTCGATAATTATATTGGCAAGGCCGTTGAGAAGGACCCCTTCACTGCCAGCGCGTGGTTTAAGCCAGATGTCGGTCCACAGGGGGAAGACATCCTGCGATGGATTTACCACAATCAGCTTTGCTCCATTTTGGCTTACTGCCCTTTGCACCAGGGTACCAATGATGGGATGGGTCTTCTTGGCGTCTGCCCCTGCTATGAGAATGCAATCCGCATCCAGTATCTCTTCAATGGGGCACTCGATATCCAATCCATTTCCCCCATTTTTAAACTGTCCAATGCCTTCAGCTATTATCCGATGGCTTTCTCCGTCAAGGGTATCTATCAAATCGCTGCCTACCACCTCACGGATGAATTTATGGAACAGGGATAGTGTTTCATTTGGCATTCTTGGTGATATTATGCCAGCGAAGCCACCCTTTAACCCGCTCACTCTCTCAGCGATGACCTCCGCTGCACTATCCCAACTACATTCCTCCAGCTCTCCCTTCTTGCCTCGTATCAGGGGGCAGTTGACCCGGGGGCGGGTTTGGCGCAGCAACTCAAAGCGGCCTTCTTTGCAGAGCGGCCCCTTCAGCCCGGTTAGCTCTGGCGCTTCGATACTCACGATGTTATTGTCCTTAACCAGTACATCCAGTTCACAGCCAACTCCACAAACGGGGCAGACAGTGGTTATCCGCTGGCATTCATCCGTTCTACCTTTGTAGAGACTGAGCTTGCTGAAGATGGCACCCGTGGGGCATGCCTGCACACAGGCACCGCAGGAGGTACAGGTTGACTCACCCACTGGCTGCTCCAGGTCGGCAACCACCAGCGCTTTCCAGCCACGCCGGCCAAAATCGAGGGTATGGTTTGCTGCTATCTCACTACATATGCGGATGCACCTGCCACAAAGTATGCAACGGTTATGGTCTATCACCAGGTAATCGCTTACCGGATCGATAGGTAGGGAAGGAAAGGCATAGGGGTAGCGCACGTTGTCCATCTGATAGAGATAGGCCAATTTCTGTAGCTCACAATCTCCGCTCTGCTCACAGAACATACAGAAATGATTGCGCTCGGTGAAGATGAGCTCCAGTATCTGGCGGCGATAGTTCTCTAGCTGCTCAGTATGTGTTTTCACCACCAGCCCTTCCCTAGCCGGATAGGTACATGACGGGACTGGTCTTCTCTCCCCTTCGATCTCCACCACGCACATCCGGCAGGCGCCGACATCACTTAAACCCTCGAAGTGGCATAGCGTGGGCACATCGATGCCATTAGCCTGACAGATTTCAAGAACGGTATCCCCCTCATTCCCCTTAACCTCTTTATCATTGATGGTCAATGTTATCTTTTTCATCTCTTGCTCCTACCCTATCTCAAGGTCACACCTAAGGCATCTAGAGGCCTCTTCTCTGGCCTCAGCCGGACTGTAAGGTAAAACAATTTCCTTAAATGAGCCTTTTCTATCGGTCACGGGGACCTCGGCAGCCTGAACCCTAGGCCTCTCTCGAGTTTCCTCCTCGGTTGGCTGAAGCGAGGAGATAGCAATTGGTTTATAGCCATCACGCTCCACTAAAGGCGAAAGCTCCTTTCCCTCGAGGTATCTCTTAATAGAGGAGGCGGCCCTTTGCCCGGCAGCAATGGCCTCGATTACCGTCTGGGGCCCGGTTACCGCATCCCCTCCAGCGAAGACACCACTCCGTTCAGTGGCCAGGGTGCGGGGGTCAGCAAGTATGGTGCCCCCCTTGCCCAGTAAAATGCCATCATCCTTAATGAATGAGGTGTCGGGCCTTTGACCTATGGCCTCGATAACCGTATCGATATCTACCGTATATTCAGACTCCTCAATGGGATAGGGAGTCCTCCTGCCGCTTCTGTCAAACTCCTTCAGTTCCATTCGAATGCACTCGAGCCCGGCAACCTTCCCGCTCTTGCCCAAGACTTTGGTGGGAACCGTGAGGAAGTGGAAGTGAACGCCTTCTTCTTCAGTGGCGTCTATCTCCTCGACGATCGCTGGCATATCTTTCTTCTCTCGCCGGTAGAATATGTGTGCCTCCTTAGCCCCTATACGTAGAGCCACTCTGGCGGCATCAACCGCCGAGTTACCGCCACCGACGACCGCTACTCTCTTCCCTATCTCTATTTTCGTTCCCAAATTAATCTCTCTGAGGAAGTCAATAGCATCGTAGACTCCCTCCAGGTCCTCGCCCGGAATCCCCATCTTGTCTCCTATGTGAGCCCCGACAGCGATGAACACTGCCCTATACCCGTCTTTAAGCAGTGAATCGATATCGTAAACAAGGGTATTCAGCCTTATATCTATACCGAGCCTGGCAACTGCCTCAACCTCACTCTTTAGGATATCCTTGGGCATGCGGTAGTCGGGAATGCCCACGGCCAGCATCCCTCCGGCCACTGGCAGCGCCTCAAACACGGTGACCTGGTAGCCTTCTATGGCGAGGTCCCAGGCTGCTGACAGTCCTGCCGGACCAGCCCCGATAATTGCAACCCTATCCTCTTTTTTCTCCTTAATAACTGGGGTGTATTCCAGCCCCAACTCAAGTGCATAGTCGGCAACAAACCTCTTTAGATCCCTGATTGATACCGGCTCATCAATCTGGCCACGAAGGCATTTACCCTCGCAGGGATGGTGGCACACCCGACCGCAGATCGAAGGGAAAGGATTGCGCTGCTTGATCAAACAATATGACTCAGCAAATTTGCCGTCCTTGATCAGACTGACATATCCAGGGATGTCAAGTTCCACAGGGCAGGTATGCTGGCAGGGGGTTATGAATAAATCCTGACATACCCCAGCAGGGCACCTCTTATCGATGATATGGGCCTCATACTCTTCCCGGAAATGGCGAATGGTGGTTAGCACCGGGTTGGGGGAGGTCTGACCCAGACCGCAGAGGGAAGCCGAGGCCACCATCTCACCTAGCTCCGCCAGGATATCGAGATCCTCCATCACACCTTCGCCACGGCTGATCTTGGTCAGCATCTCTAGCATTGCCGGGATCCCAGCACGGCAGGGGACGCACTTGCCACAGGACTCGTCCCTGGTGAATTGGAGGAAGTATTTAGCCACATCCACCATACAGCTATCTTCATCCATAACAACGAGACCGCCGGAGCCCATGATAGCTCCCAGCGCGGTGACGGCTTCATAATCAATTGGGGTATTCAGGTGCTCGATTGGGATAACACCCCCAGATGGCCCCCCTATCTGCACCGCCTTGTATTTTTTGCCATCGGGTATGCCGCCGCCGATGTCGAACACAATTTCACCCAGCGGTGTCCCCAGGGGAACCTCGATTAGGCCAGTGTTGTTTATCTTGCCCACGAGGCACAGTGTTTTTGTGCCCTTGCTTTTCTCCGTACCGACACTGGCGAACCAGTTAGACCCCCGTAGAATAATCTGCGGGACATCCGACCAGGTCTCCACGTTATTGAGGGTGGTCGGCTTATCGAATAACCCTTTATTGGCGGGGAAGGGCGGCCTCTGCCGCGGATTTCCCCTCTTCCCCTCAATAGAACCCAAAAGGGCTGTTTCCTCGCCACATACAAAGGCGCCGGCGCCGGGGAAGATGTCAATTTCAAAGTCGAAGCCCGTGCCCAGGACATTCTTGCCCAGAAGTCCATATTCCCGGGCACGGGCGATAGCGTGGCTCAGAGTCTCGATAGCGAGGGGATATTCAGCGCGGAGATAGGCATAGCCCTGGCGCACATTTCCTATGGCATAGGCGCCAATGGCCATACCCTCAATTATCGAATGGGGGTTGCCTTCGAGGACAGCCCGGTTCATGTAAGCGCCCGGGTCGCCCTCGTCACCATTGCAGACCACAAACTTTTCGTCGCCAGGTGAGCTGCGCACAAAGCCCCACTTTCTAGCTGTGGGGAAACCTGCGCCCCCTCGCCCGCGCAAACCAGATTTATTGACCTCCTCGATAACCTCCTCGGGTTTCATCCGGGTCAAAACATTGGCCAGGGCCTGATAGCCATCCCTGGCAATATACTCATCGATATTCATCGGGTTGAGGTCCTGGTTATGCATTACCCTGATCTCTTGAAGCTTAAGCAGGGGGGAGTTCTCGTCCAGAATCCATTCCCCAACTACCTTTCCCGCTACAAGGTGCTGCTCTACGATCTGTGGGACCTTGTCCTCGGTGACATCGGTGTAAATTGCACTCTTCTTCCCCGGTGCGATGACCGTTACCACTGGCTCCACGCCGCACAGCCCGATGCAGGCTGCCCGGAGCACCAGGACATCGGATAGCTTGCGTTTTTCTACCTCGCTAGTGAAGGCATCGAGGATCTTATTTGCTCCTGAAGAGATGCCACAGGTTCCCAGGTGAACCTTGACCTGGGTCTTCTTTTCTCGTTCCGCTAGCTCACTTCGAGCCTGGTTCCTCAAATCATTCAGTTTCTCCACAGAAGCCAGTCGCTTCATCAATAACCTCCTATTTATAGGAACTTAGAATGTCCTTTAGCTCGCTTGGCTTTACCTTTCTGTGGACATCGTCCCCGATAGCCACTACCGGGGATAGCCCGCAGCAGCCCAGACAGCGGACAGTTTCCAGGGAGAATTTACCGTCTGGGGTTATGTCCTCTGGCTCAAGGTCATCCTCTTTCTTCAATGTATCCAGGAGCTTCTGTCCTCCCTTAACATAGCAACTGGTACCCATGCAGACCTGGATAACGTGCCTGCCCTTGGGCACCATGGTGAAGAAGTGATAGAAGCTGACTATTCCATATACCTCGCTCAGGGGGATCTTTAGGTCCCTGGAGATGGTCTTTATAACCGGCACAGGTAGGTAGCCAATTAACCCTTGTGCCTGTTGCAAAACCCGGATTAGGGCACCGGCTTGCCCTCCCGTATCGTCAATTATCCCCTGAATTTGGCTGAAGATCCTCCCGGCATACCCGGCCCCAATTGCCCTCTCTGGTCGAATCTCACCTTCAATTGCTTCCATCTTCTGCCTCCTGTTTTTGATTAACTCAACCTGATTTCCGCTAGCGCTCATATGTATCAGGGCACAAAAAAGACATCCAATCTGGATATCCTAATCCTCTAATTGGATGCCTCTAAACTTACCACTACTAGTACGCTGCTTCAATTCGCCTCTTCTAGCTTGGGCTAACCTCCAAATACATTGTAGCACACAAAAAGCGCTACTTCACCCCCTCAGCTTCATAACCTCACCCTTGAGCATTTCTGCACTTCGCATCGCTCTTTACTTTCCCCGGCTATTTACCGACGGGATTGAAACCCTTGCCAAAGAGCTTTAGCTCTATCGGCTCGCCGTGGCCCCACCGCTTGTAAACCCGGCAGTACTGGCAGATGTCGGTCCCATCCCCTTTCGCCCCGTAGTCGTAAAGCTTGCAGTAGGTACCCTCAACCTCCCAGCAGGGCAGTGCGCGATACTTGAACGCAGGACATTCATTCTTCACCGCATCAGGGCAGCGGAACATCTCCCAGCAGGGTATCTTCCCCTCCCAGTAGCCTAAGCTCGGTTCCGCCAGGAGCTTGCCTTTTGCTTCCTCGATGACACTCTCTATTTCGGCGATTTCCTCCACAGTTACAACTTCTCTAAGGGACTCTTTCACCATTTCCAACTCTTTCGGCTTCATCGCCTTCTCCCTCTACTCTACCATTATTTAAGCTTCCCGGTTTCTCTAAGATTTCTGCATGTCGGGCCGCCTCCCTCTATCAGCGATTAGCCAGCGGGATTGAACCCTTTGTCAAATAGCTTTATCTCTATTGGTGCGCCCTGTCCCCACCTCTTGTAAGCCCGGCAGTTTCGGCAGATATCAGTGCAGTCGCCTTTTGCCCCGTAATCGTATAGCTTGCTGTAGGTCCCTTCGATCTCCCAGCAGGGCAGCGACCGGTACTTAAACGCAGGGCACTCGCTCCTCACCGCCTCCGGGCAGCGGAACATCTCCCAGCAGGGTGTCTTCCCCTCCCAGAAGCCCATACCCGGCTCCGCCAGGATCTTGCCTTTCGCTTCCTCGATGACACTCTCTACATCGGCGATCTCTTCCAGAGTAGCAACACCTCTAAGGATCTCTTCCATCTGTTCTATTACCTTGGTGCTTATTGTCCTTGCTCCACCTTTAGCGCTCACCTCTAGTGTTTCGACACCTTTAGCTAGTAACTCCACCTCACCCTCCCGGAAGCCATAAACCTTGTCGGCGCGTTCGCCGGAGGTAAGCTTGACCCATATAGGATAAACAGTATATTTGGCGACCTGCTGGATTTCCAGATCCACTACCTCCCCATTTACTCCCACCACCTCCGGCATTGAGTCACATTCCCTAATTCTGACCGTATCACCTATTCTCATTTTGCTCCTCCCCCTTTCCATCATTAGTGGTAACTCTACCTCGCTCTCTCGGAAGCCATAAATCTTTCCCTTAAATTCACCAGAGGTCATCTTGGCCCAAACAGGATACGTGCGGTATTTCTCGTACTCCTGCATTTGCATCTCTACTATCTCGGCGATTTCGCCTACCACCTCTGGCATCGAGCCGCACTCCCTGATTCTGACCGCATCTCCTACTCTCATTTTCTCTCATCTCCTTCCCCATTATTTACCGCCACCCCCGTTCTCCATTTCCATTTAACAATAAAACAAATCCAAAGTCATCCGCATTCGCGCCTATTTCCATCTTTGCCTTAACGCAGCAAGACTGGCCAAGTGGTTGTCGGTTTAACTAGGCATTTTCAACTAGATGCTATAGTTGAAAGTGCTGATAGGGCGGACTATAATGTGCGGTAGAGAGAAGATATCATGGAGAAAATCAAGATTTTACTGGCTGAGGATCACGTGGTTGTTCGCCAGGGTACTCGCCAGCTTCTAGAGCGGGAAAAGGACCTCGAGGTCGTGGGTGAGGCTGGCGACGGCGAGGAGGCGGTCCGATTGGCCAGCCAACTCAAGCCCGATGTGGTCATTATGGATGTCGCTATGCCCAAACTAAATGGCATCGAAGCTACAAAACAGATCAAGGCGCTGCTGCCCTCGGCTGCGGTGCTTATACTCAGCGGCTACGATTATGACGAGTATATTTTTGGTTTACTTGAAGCAGGCGCTGCTGGCTATTTACTGAAGGATGTGAGCGGCGATGAGCTAATCGGTGCTATCCGAGCGGTCTACGCCGGGGAGCCGGTGCTTCATCCCGTAGTCGCTCGTAAGTTGATGGCCCGCGTCAAATCCCAGGTTTCCACAACTGCTGAGGCTGGCTCTCAGGAGCTTTTAACTCAACGCGAGCTGGAAGTGCTCAAGCTGGCAGCGAAGGGCATGAGCAATAAGGATATTGCTGAGGCGCTCAACATCAGTGTGCGCACGGTCCAGGCCCACCTGCGGGACATCTTCAATAGGCTGGGAGTGGGATCTCGCTCTGAGGCAATAGTGTACGGCCTGAAAAAGGGATGGTTTAGCCTGGAAGATCTCCCTTGATGAATCCAGTGGCTTGAGGACTCGCCAATGAGCATCCTGAGAAATGAGCATTTCTGGCTGATTGTAATCATCTTTTCGCTCTGTGGCATCTTTCACTACGCGGAGTATATAGGAATTATAGCCACAGAACCTCCCAGCTCCCATTTTGGGCTGACTCGACACGCCCTGGAGCGTATCTTTTTTCTGGTGCCCATAATTTATGCTGGCTACATCTTCGGGCGAACCACAGGGTTGGTCACTTGCTTTGCCGCCATGGTGGTTATGCTGCCCAGGGCTACTTTAATCTCGCCTGTTCCCGCGGATGCCATTCTTGAGTCAGTGGGCATCGCTGTGATAGGTGTACTAGCAACTCAATGGCTTTGGACAAGAGCGACGGAAAGGGGAAAAACCCAGCAAGCCCTAACCGAATTGCAGAGAACTCACGGGATTCTACAATATTATGTTCAGTCCGCTAGGAGCAGTGAAAAACGGCTAACTATACTTAACGCCATCTCTACCGTGCTGGGCGAGTCTCTGGAGAAGGATATTGTCCTGCGCAAGGCGGTTCAGATGGTGTCAGAACTGATGGAAGTAGAGGTCACCCTGATATACTCCCTGGATGAGGAGACCCAGGAGCTGACGCTCGTTGCCTATGAAGGTGTATCCGATGAGTTTGCCCAGGCTGTAGACAGCATGAAGATTGGCGAGGGCGTCTACGGGGAGGTAGCCAAGACGGGCCAGGCTATGGTGGTGGAGGATGTTTCCCGGGATCCCCGGCTGACCGATCCTGAGGTCAAGAAGATGCAAATCCAAATCCAGCTTATTGTACCCCTCATTCTCAGAGATAGCATTAGGGGCGTGGTTTGCGTGGCGATGCGCCGCCCCAGGCAATTTACCCAGGAGGATATAGAACTACTCACCGCGGTTGGCACGCAGATGACCACTGCTATCGAGAATGCCCGGCTTTATGAGGAGGAGCGTCTGGTGGCACAAAGATTGGCTGTGTCGGAGAGGAACCTTCGGAGGCTGTTTGAGAATGCCAGCGATGCTATCTGGGTTCACGATCTAACCGGTAATATTATAAATGCCAATAAGGCTGCTGAGAAGCTCACCGGTTATAGCGTGGAAGAACTGACCAGAATGAATGTAAGGACTCTTCTGCCGGATGAAGGCCTTAGTGTAGCCGGACAGGTGCGGCGAAAGTTGTTCGAGAAGGAACCCATAGAACAACCCTACGATCAGCGCCTGATCAGGAAGGACGGGACCGAGGCGATTCTAAAACTGAGCACTGATTTAGCCACAGAGGATGGAAGGCCCATGGCCTTCCAGCATATTGCCAGGGATGTTACCGATGAAAAGCGTGCCGAGGAGGTGCTGAAGAAGAGCGAGAGAGAGCTTTCGCAGATAGTTGGGGGAAGCTCAGTGCCGACCTTCGTCATCAACAAGGAGCACATTCTCACGCACTGGAACAAGGCATGCGAGAGCCTAACCGGCGTCTCCGCAAGTGAAGTGGTCGGCACCAATAAGCAGTGGTTAGCTTTCTATCCTGAAGAGAGACCGGTCATGGCTGACCTGGTAGTTGACAACGTGCCGGATGAAGAGATCGCCAGGCATTATGGCGGTAAATATGCAAAGTCCGCACTTATAGAGGGAGCGTGCGAGGCTGAGGATTTCTTCTCCCAGTTCGGCGAGAGCGGGAGATGGCTGTTCTTCACCGCAGCGCCGCTGATGGACAGTGAGGGGAAGGTCTTCGGCGCGATAGAGACCCTGCAGGATGTTACTGAGCAGAAGAGGATGCAGGACAACCTGCGCTACTATCTTCAGCAGATTACCGGGGCCCAGGAAGAGGAACGCAAGCGCATTGCCCGAGAGCTTCATGATGAAACTGCTCAGGCTCTTTATGCCCTTAACCGCGAGGTGGACAATTTCCTTCGAAGTAATCCGAATCTGCCAGCAGACAATGCTGCGTTCTTGAGGGACTTGAACAAAGAGATTAAGCAGGTCTTGCAGGAGGTGCGGCGCTTCGGTCAAGACCTGAGGCCCACCCTGTTGGATGACTTGGGGCTGCTGGCAACGCTGCGCTGGCTGGTAAGCGAGCTCAAAGAACAATTCGGGATAGAGGCAGATATAACAGTGTCGGGCATTGAGCGCCGCTTCTCTGCGGAGACGGAGCTAACGATTTTCCGCATAGTCCAGGAGGCACTGAGAAATGTCGAGAGGCATGCTCAGGCCTCGAAAGTGGAGGTTGCGGTGGAGTTTGGCGAGGGTAAAACGAGGGTATCTATTTGCGACAATGGCAAGGGGTTTGATTTGGGAGGAAGTCTGGCAGAGCTACCTCGTGTCGGGAAGCTGGGGCTTGCTGGAATGGAAGAGAGGGCGCGGCTACTTGGGGGCAACCTAAGGCTACAATCGGAGCTAGGCAAAGGGACATCTGTAGAAATAGAGGTACCAGTTTGATTCGTTGATATGGCAACAGCACCGCTTGTTTCTTAAGACGGTTACACCGATGTTATAGTCACTCATGTTGTACCCCTGTTAATGCAGCGTCAGGAATCATCCTGCTCGCTAGCAGTTGCAACGTCTGGCCAGCCAGAGCTAGAGAATTCTGCGGACGTGGATCTATCGCGCTCCCACCATGACCATGAATCCGGCCCGTAATTATCGAATTCCTTTTCCGCACCGCAGAACTGGCACACGCCCTTGCTGGTAGGGCCTTCGGGGGTCTCGATTATCCAGTAGTGGCAACAATTGCCTTTGCTAGTCGGTTCTTCGGGCGCAGTCTCCAGTTTGTTTACCATCACGCACCCCCTGTTTCATATCCAAATTTATTCTAGGTCAGGAGATGACGCCTGTATGCGACTTTTGTCCCATGGAGGAGGCGATGATAGGATGGGCATGGGGTGAGAAAGGGGGGAATATGAAAAAGAGGAAAGCTGGAGTTGCTAGCGCTACTTGATAACTATTTCAAGGGGCCAGATTATGGCTCCGGTGGGGCAGACGTCTTCGCACTGGGTGCACCAGCGGTTGCAGGAGATGCACCCTTCTTTACTTATTACAGTGACAACGTTATCAACCAGCACCAAGATATTACATTGGCACACGCTAATACATAAACCACACCCATCACACTTATCCCGGTCAATCACCGGCATTTCAACCACTCTAACTGCCTACCTCCGGAATCATCATATCACCAAAGCTGACTAGCGGAATGTGACCTTTGTCTCAAGAATATGCGTCCACCATGTCTTTAAGGGCTTCTTTATCGGTAATTACGATGCGGTGGCGTTCCAACCTGATCACCCCTTCATCTTCCAGGGCTTTGAGCGACCTGCCGACTACCTCGCGGACGGTGCCCGCCATAGCTGCCATATCCTGCTGGGTAAGCCGCGGCCGGGGGCCGTCTCCATCTCCGGCGTGCTCCAGGAGTATCTTGGCTACCCTGCCAATAACTGGTCTGAAGGACAGGTCCTCGACCAGTGATCCAAGATGGCGGGCTTGTCCCGCCAGGACCTTCGTAACATTCAGGGCTACCTGGGGGTGATCCCGGAGTATAATCTCCAGTTCACCCCTTCTGATCCCGTAAAGAACAGCAGGCCCCATAGCCTGGGCACTAGTGAGGTTTGGGCCGCCATCGAAGATGGAAACATCATTGATGGACTCTCCGGGGCGCACGATGTTCAGAATCTGCTCTTTACCCTCGGCCGAGGTCTTGAACACCTTCACCGCGCCGGAGGCTACAAAATATAATACCTCAGCGGGCTCCTCCTCGATCAGGGCTAGCTCCCCTCGCTGCAACGTTTTCTCGAAGATGAATTCCTTGATAGAATCGAATTCAGCGGGGCTAAGCCCCGAAAAGTGGGGGATGGACTGCAGAAGCTCCACCTGAACAGCCATGTCTCTTCACCGGGGTCGCCGCGGTAGCACCCGGTGAATCATTATACCAGCCATTATGGGGTGAGGCTAGTGCTTGTACTGCCCATTGACATCGAGGGATTCATCTATCGTGGAGAGAGCGCTGGTGGTCAGGCCCCGTCATTGGAACAGTCCAGGCAGATAGGCATTCCTGAACCAATCTGGTGATGTCCTTTTGATATCCGTACCGAAAGCGCTCTTTTAGGTTGCCTGTGGGTGAACTGTCTTTAGCGGCGTCGGCCATCTTCTTCATTGTTTCGTAAGCCTTTTTTAGCGTCCTCTACAGATGCTTCGTCTTCAAGGGTAGTGAGGTCACCGGGACTTTGTCCTAAGGCCAACGCTTTAAGGACGCGGCGCATAATCTTGCCGCTCCTCGTCTTGGGCAGCGAATCCACGAAGTGGACCTCATCTGGGGTAGCGATGGGCCCGATGACATTACGCAGATGCTTGCCGATCTCCTGCTTTAAATCAGACGAGGGCGAAGCGTCATCCTTCAGGGTAACGAAGAGGACAATACTATCCCCTTTCACCTCATCCGGTTTGCTCGCCACGGCGGCCTCGGCCACAGCGGGATGGGATACAGCGGCGTCCTCTAATTCCGCTGTCCCGATGCGATGTCCAGCCACCTTTAGCACCTCATCAGCCCTGCCCAGGAGCCAGAAATAGCCATCCTCGTCCCGCATGGCGAAATCGCCGGTATAATATGATCCGGGAAAGCGTGACCAGTATGAATCCTTATAAAGCTGTGGGTCGCCATAGATGTCTAGAAGCATACCGGGCCAGGGCTTCCTTATTATTAGCAGTCCCGTCTGCCCTGGAGGTAGCTCGTTTCCCTCAGCATCAACCACAGCCGCATCCACGCCGGGTAGTGGGAAGGCTGCAGAGCCTGGCTTTAGAGGTATGGCCTCAATCCCTGGTGTCGGGGATAGCATGGTGCCCCCGGTCTCCGTCTGCCACCAGGTATCGACGATGGGACATCTCTCTTTACCTATATTCTTGTAATACCAGTACCACGCCTCGGGGTTTATGGTCTCGCCAACGCTGCCCAGAAGCTCAAGGCTGGAGAAATCATGCTTTAGCAGCCTTTCCTCGCCATGGCGCATAAACATACGTATTGCAGTTGGTGAAGTGTAAAAAATGCTGACGCCGTACTTCTCCACTATGTCCCACCATCGTTCCACTGTGGGATAATCAGGAGCCCCGTCATACAGGACGATGGCTGCGCCGTGGGAGAGGGGAGCATAGACTATTGAGCTGTGGCCAGTTACCCATCCCACATCGGCGGTGCACCAGTAGACCGACTCCTCCCTTATATCGAAAACCCACTTGTATGCCGAGTGGTTGAACACAAGGTAGCCGCCTGTGCCGTGTACTATACCTTTCGGCTTCCCGGTTGTCCCCGAGGTGTACAGTATATACAGCGGATGAGTAGACTCCATCGGCTCGGGCTTAACCATCCTATCGGCCTCGTCCAGCAGGGAGGAAAGATAGAAGTCCCTTCCCTCTTTCATGGGAACCTTCTCCCCTGTTCTTCTAACCACAACTATCTTCTCAACGGACGGCGAAAGTTTAGCTGCCTCATCGGCTATCTCCTTGAGCGCCAGGATCTTGCCGCGGCGATATGCGCCATCAGCGGTGATGAGAACTTTCGCCTGTATATCGTTGACCCTCTCCGCTATCGCCTGAGCGCTGAATCCGGAGAAGATCACCGTATGCACCGCCCCTATTCGGGCGCAGGCGAGCATAAAAACGGGCAGTTCAGGGACCATTGAAAGATAAATTGCAACACGATCCCCTTTCTTGATCCCAAGCTTCTGCAGTATCGAGGCGAAACGGTTGACTTCCCCGGAAAAGGGTGGAATAGCTCAGTACCCTTGTCTCCCCGGTTTCCCCTTCCCAGTATATCGCCACCTTGCTCTTCCGCCATGTCTGTACATGGCGGTCAACACACTGATAGCAGGCGTTGAGTCTGCCTCCGACAAACCACCGCGCATAGGGTGGGTCCCAATCGAGAACGCGGTGCCAGGTATGATACCAGTCGAGTTTGCGCGCCTCCTCGGCCCAGAACCTCTCAGGGTCCTGTAACGAGCGCTGATGCATTTCCGCATAGCGCTTTGATGGCCACATACGCGCACCTGTAGGTAGAGAGCTTGCGCTGTCTGATCCGCGATCATCAACCATGTGCTTCCTCCTTTTGCATTTCGCTTCCTTCGTTATTTGGGTTGTGTGTAACGATGGCTAGCACGACGTTAAAAAGCGTGATCGAATCTATTCACTGCCAATGGTGTAGCTGATGCTGCCCGGTCAGGCCTGACTTTCAGCTTCCAGTTCCATTTCCCCCGGCTGCTTACTGGAGAAATCAAACTCGCGTCTCTTCCTGGAATTGAGCCCCCGTTCCAGGTCCTCCTCCT
>Ga0114919_10000983_pt1 | contig 22883 bp, 29 predicted proteins | sample BlataG_FD_88682 | JGI IMG/M metagenome (GOLD analysis project Ga0114919, IMG submission 88682) | Deep subsurface microbial communities from Black Sea to uncover new lineages of life (NeLLi) - Black_00105 metaG | ecosystem: Environmental > Aquatic > Marine > Oceanic > Sediment | place: Atlantic... | reverse complement strand
TGGGGGGGGTGGCGGTGGAGGAGGGTGGAGGGAAGGGGAAGGGGGGTGGAGGTGGTGGTGGTGTACGGTTGCTAGTGGTGGTGCTAGAAGATGTAGTGGTAGTATCAGCTGCTGCCTTGGAAGTTGCATCAACATCCACAAATGCGCTTCTTCTCTTCTTCTTTGCTGCATCGTCAGCTTCTGTTCTATCTGTTGCTGTGCTTGCAGTGGTACTTGCCGCAGGAGTAGCAGTAGTATCAATTGTCTGTGAAGAGACAGATGGGAAACCTGAAGGAAAACCCCCGAATGGAGATGCACCAGATCCTCCTCCTGCTGCTGCTGCCATTCCTCCTGCTGCTGGTGGTGGTGGCATTCCAAAGCCACCCATGGGTCCACCAAATGGAGACGCGCCTCCGAATGGAGAGGCTCCTCCAGGGCCTCCAGGACCTCCTCCTCCCTTCATAGCTTGTTTCATCATCTGGTTCATCATCTGCTGCATGGCCATCTCCTGCATCTTCTGAGGACCTCCTTTCATGAATGCCATTGCTCCATTGAAGGCATTCGCCAGCAAGACACCCATGCCTATCCAAATGAGAGGTGGGATTTGGGACCATAGTGATGGCTCTGGTGTAGTGGGAGGGTAGATGGGGGTGGTTGGGATGGCTTGGTAGGTGTTGGGTGGAGAGGAGGAGGGGTTGGAGGTGGGGAGAGATGGGGGAGCGGCCTGTTTGTGCGTGTGCGTGGAGAGAGGGGTGAGACGGGTGAAGAGAGAGAGAGAGAGAGAGGGAGATGAATGTTGTGGATTGTTGGTGTTGTCTTAGACGTACCTCTGCCTGGAAATAGGAAGGGATTTGTTCCTTGGGTTGACCTTTAGAGTTAGATGAGCTGGCTGCTGCGGTGGTAGAAGAGGGTTTTGAAGAGAAGAGGGGTGAATGAATCAGCCGTCCAATTCATAAATGGTGTTGAAAGTTTGGAATATGGAGAAATTGCCTTGTTCAGATGCTGTTATGTTGTAACTATTGTATATTCAATAATAAATATATGTTTACAAGTCTTACCTACGATGGTATTGCGACGTGGCATGCATCTCGCATCATGCCTTCTTGCTGGCAGAGCAGAAATACCTCGTGGTGTTATACCAATTGCTTGAGCCATCATCTCCAATGTCCTACTTATCAATCAATTTGTCGCAATTCTCTAGCTAGTCGCTCATTTATCCAGTTCTGTCCCTCCCTGCTCTCTTGTCATCATGACCCCGACCCACCGCCTCTCTCTCTTCCCCCACAACCATCATTCAACATTGCACAGACTGATTTTCATCTCCTATTTACACGAGCAGAAAGCTTATCCTGAAAAGAAATGTACGAAATAATGGAAAAAGAATTCAGCCCCAATCACTGAAGACACATCTGATATAAACTCCTCCTGCTGCTTCTTCTAATAAAAGGGTTGAAAATGGTAGAAAAGGCCATCGTCGTCATATTTCTACAAACACATGCCAAGCCTTAATAATAACATCACATTAACTAACTAGTAATGAATTATAATAATCTGTATACCAATGTTGTGTACTATTCTTCCATAATACAGTAGCATCCCATTATATATCGATCTATCTATTCTTTCTCTATAATCTTTGAAGAAGAAAAAACAGAACATCAAGAAGGGAGGGAGGGAGGGAGGTGTAGGGTGGATTGTCTGTCCATCTATGTACACACATACACACTATACCTCATGAACTACATGCATGATTTAAACATAGAGAGCAGCAAGAGCCACAACCACAGCAGCAGCTTTACCAGCTCCAGATGATGGACCAGGTGCAGGTGGAACAACACTGGGCTGAGGAGGAGGGGCGGCAGCGGGGGTAGGGGGGGCGCTGGGCGTTGGAGGAGGAGAGGTTGGTGCTGGAGGCTGAGGAGGAGGGGGCATGACTGGTGGAGGGGGCATGACTGGTGGAGGTGGGCTTGGGGATGGAGGTGGTGGTGGGAGGTCTGCACACTTTGCGACTGGGGTTTTGTAGACGATGGGAGTGGCATCGGTGGCGTTGACGAGGGTGGTGGCGGTGGTGACATCATTGGCAGGGTCGACGAATGGGAGTCCGGTAAGGCAAGCACTGCAACCGAATGGGGTGGCAGTGGAGTTGGTATATGGGGCGTAGAGGTCCCACTTGCTGTTGAGCTTACCAGGGCAGTTGTATCTGCAGCCAGCAAAGCAACGCCAAGAATTTGGAGCTCCAGTGGCATTGATGGATAATGGCACTGGGAAGTAGTTTCCATCAGCTCCGCACCCTGGTGATGTTTGGAACACGTCATAAATCTCGCATCCCTCGCAAGTTTGGGGGTTGCAAGTGACTGGCCTTTGTGCAACAGTTGCAGTTGCGATGGCCAGCACGCAAATAGCAACAACAAGTAAGCTTGACATGGTTGTTTGTTGTCAATCAACGGTATATGTCCTAAATTAGCAAAATTATAACCAAACACGCAGCTTGGACACCTTCATATTGCCGTGTTGCGATTTAAACCCTCAACCACCTCGCGATCGCCCCGCCAGATCTAGATCATTAGCCAACCCAACGAGGTGGCAGTTTCTGAGAAAAGGAGGGAAGAAATACCAGCGTCAACCATAGTAGCTAAGTACTGTCCTATCTAAAAATACATAGATATATCTGTTATTTTACATACAAGAAAAGGTGATATCACCTTTGGAAAAAACAAATCACCGTCACATTAGATGTTTGTAAATCTAGCCCAATTTGTACTGTCCCCTTTTTTCAATTCAATTGCCCCCCCTCAAAATCAACATATCCACACGCCTCCTTTATCTTCCTTATATCTCCTATAATATCCCCAAACCCAGGCCTATCCCCAGCTTTCTGAGCCCAACACTTCTCCATCAACCTCACATACCCATCATATCCACCAAACTCCCCGCCATCGGGCCCAGGCATCTCCTCCCTCCTTGGCACCCTCAACCTCTCCCCTCTCCCCACAATGTTCACTATTCCCCACACTGTCTTATCCGCCCAGGGGAACTGCCATGTCATCAGCTCCCACAGCACTACTCCATACGCAAATACGTCGCCAGCTACACTGGGCGAACCTTCACCTGACACAATCTCTGGAGCTAGCCATCTAGGATTGCCTGCCTCTCCTGTTGTTGTAGTAATTGCTCTTGTATTAGTAGTAGTAGTAGTAGTATCACTACAATCATCGCTGCTATTATCATCCAAAAATCTACTCAGGTTAAAATCCCCAATCTTCACCACCCAAGCCTGATCCACCAATAAATTAGGAGATTTCAAATCTCTATGAATAACCTGAGGCTTATGATTATGTAAGAACAGCATACCCTGAGCTGCTTCCAGTGCCATTTGCAACCTCCTCCGCCACGTCAACTGACTAGCAATAGGAGGGCATCTGTTGGCAAGCTGAATCAAGTCTGCCAGGCTTCCTCTTTCACAGTATTCTGATACAATGCAGGGAGGGGAGGTGCATGTGCCCAGGAATTGAACTACGTTGGGATGGAGGAGAGATGCCATGAGGCTGGCTTCTTCTTGGAGTCTTCTCAACATTTTAGGGTCCTTGGCTAGTTTGGCTGCTGCAGCTGCACTCCTACTACTATTATGAGCATTGTTACTATTATTATAACTATTAGTAGTAGTAGTACCACCTGTACTGTAGGGATTGGTGTGACCCATACCACCACCTCCAGAGGAAGGTCCCATCAGGACTTTAGCTGCAACCTTGGTTTCTTGCCAGGTGGCAAGGTAGACAATTCCATAACTTCCATCACCAATCTATTTCTCAATGCTCAGCATTTCAAATGGAAAGTGCCAGGGTCTCAAATCTAGCAATGCTCCACCACTTCCATCATCATCATCATTATTATTATTATTCATAGCAGTAGCACCAACAGTAGTTTTTATACCGCTATTGCAACTATTGCTATGAGTAGTAGTACTGGTTCCCATGCCATCAACAACCCCATGCTCACTACTACCACCACCACTACTCTTAGAATGTGTCTTCTTCTGATGCGTAGCCTTCATAATCATATCAGCAGCAACCCAATTCAACACAGGATCTTCAGCTATATTCTGATTCTTAGAATCTAATACTGATTTAAGGAAAGGTGTCTCTGGAATATCATATGCACCCAATGTTTTATTATTATTACTGCAACCGCCACCTGATGATGAAGAAATGCCACTTAAACTGCTGCCTCTCCCCAACAACCAAGGGAGGTGACGGTTTTTAGAATACAATGATGACGGTGATGGTGGGGATGCAGTACCATCTTTATACTTCATATCACCATTGTTGTTATTTTTATTATGTTTAGCTTTATGTATGTAGAGAATGGCTGCTCCAACAGTGAGACCAAATACAGCCAATCCACCAATAACTGATCCCACTATAACTCCAGTATAATCACCACAACTACTATCATCACTATTGGAAGGAACATTCACCCCCAGGGTAGAATCCAGACACCTATATGTAATAGCGGCATTCTTAATATAGTTAGGACACACCTCAGTAATCCAGAAACATGGTATTGGATCATTACTAGACACATCATCATCAACACAATTGGTTCTAGGGCTGCTTGGGTCATTAAATGAAGCCTGTAGCTGACACTCTGACTTTCCATCGCATGCCATGCGTGTCCGGCTGAGGAGGGGGTTGTAGGAAGCGACACATGGACCTGATGTCAAGTTGTATTGCTGACAAGATCGGGTCATGATGGGGTCAGAGGAGCAGTCTAAAGATAGATCTGCTTGGCCAAAGTGGACGCAAGTGATGTCGATGCGGCCGTTGTTGCTGCAAAAGAGGTGGAGGGTGTCATATTCTTGAGCAATGGCGCGACGGAGGCCGTCGGTGGAAATCTCGGGGCATCCAGAGGGGTTGAATTGTACATTAGTGGAATAAGGATCGGTGGTGACTGGAGTTGTGCTGTTGCTGGGAGAAGGAGAGGGAGAGGGAGAGGACTGGAGCAAAGACCTCCTGTTGTGATGGTGATGATGGTGGGCACGAGTGACGAGGCCAAATAACAGTAACAGGAGAAAGAGTGGTAATGAGCAATGTGACGGCACGGAGCCTCTACTACTGAACATTTAATTTTAGTTTGTAAACTGCAAAGTGGACATGTGAAGAAGGTGTGTGAGTGGAGATGGTTTGTGTAGTTCGGAGGGGTTGACGGTGGGCGTGGATGGAAATATGTGTTGGAATGATAGATACTTACGCTAGGGCTGCAGCAAAAGCCTTAATTGTAGCATACGAAGCGATATTTTGCACGAAATTATTTCTTTATCGGGTTCAAGGGTGTCAAAAGCACGCTGGAATCAAAATTCATAAAAGATTTCAATAAAGTTCGGTAAAACCCCCTATACATAGATGGAATAGCATATCAATTCATCAATATCGTCGAAATTTGAGTCCAAAAGTCGGTTAAAAGTGGTATGCTTGCTCATAGCATTACCCTTGATGCTGATGACGAGCTCCCACACAGGTCTCTACAACAACAGGCATACTATTCTCAAGCAGACACCTACATCTATATTACAAAGCCTCCTTTATCTTCCTTATATCGCCTATAATATCCCCAAACCCAGGCCTATCCCCAGCTTTCTGAGCCCAACACTTCTCCATCAACCTCACATACCCATCATACCCACCAAACTCCCCGCCATCAGGCCCAGGCATCTCCTCCCTCCTTGGCACCCTCAACCTCTCCCCTCTCCCCACAGCATCTGCTATCTCAGAGGCATCATAACCTTCCCAGGGGAACTGCCATGTCATCAGCTCCCACAGCACTACTCCATACGCAAATACGTCGCCAGCTGTACTATGCCTTTTACTCCTACTATTATTACTACTACTAATGAGCAACTCGGGAGCAGTCCATCTTGGGTTCCCTCCAGCTACATCCATTCCTGACAATGACAGAAACACATTCTTCTTCTTCCTCTTCTCCTTCCCTTCTCCCGTACCCCTCTCATATTCTTCCCCTCCCTCCCTTTCTTCCTCTTCCTCTTCTTCTTCTTTTCCTACTATTCTGCCAAGGTTGAAATCTGTAATCTTAATCCTCCAAGCCTTGTCCACCAATAAATTAGCTGGCTTCAAATCTCTATGAATAATCTTAGGATCCTGATTATGTAGGAACAACATGCCCTGAGCTGCTTCCAGGGCCATTTGTACTCTCAAGCGCCATGTCAATACCTGATAAAGCCGTGGTTGCTGTTGGTGTTGCTGTTGGTGTTGGTTAGGCTGGCTACCACACTCTCTTGCCATCCTCAGTACATCAGCCAGACTTCCTCTATCATAGTACTCTAATAATATACAAGGCGGATTGGTACACACTCCCAAAAACTGAGCAATGTTGGGGTGGCGGAGAGAGGCCATGAGACTGGCTTCTACTTGGAGCCTTCTCAACATTTCAGGCCCTACTGTTCCTTTCTGTATAACTATGCTGTTGTTTGCAGTATCACTGCCACCACTTCTCTCACTGCCATTATTATTATTATTATTATCATCGTTTCTCAATAGTTTAGCAGCCACCTGTATTTCATGCCATTGAGCTGAGAACACTCTCCCATACCTCCCCTGCCCAATCAATCTCCCCACTTTGAGTTCATCAATAGAAAATTCCCATAGCCTGGTATCTACTCCAATGGAAGTTGATGCAGTGGTGATGTTGTCGATGGTGGTGGAAAGGAGGGAGTCGTTGTCAATATTGTTGTTTTTGATATTGGTGATGGAGGTATCAGTAGGGAGGAGGGTCAAATCGCTCCAATCTGCAGATTTTCCACTATTATTATTATTGGTCGTATTATAAGAAGAAGAGGTTGACATCATCATCATCATTGCCGATTTATGATATGATGCAGCGTTATTATTACTATTGTTGTTTGGGGACGTTCTTTTCCTTTTGAGAACACCAACAACAGCAATTGCTGTCACTGCAGCCACACTGGCCCCAACTGCAATGGCAATGATGGCCCCAGTGCCCAACCTACCACTGCTGCTGCTACTATCATCTGGCTGAGGTGCTGCCAATGCCTGTCTTCCAATACCTTGCAACTCCACCCCAAGTTGACCAGCTACGTTGCTGCCCCAACATCTGTACCTACCATCAGGAGTAGTAGAAGTAGATGATGAAGAAGAAGAAGATGCACCATTATCATTACCCTTGCCATTGCCTATATTTCTACTACTCGACAGCAATCCACATGTATGTTCTTTCCCCGCTGCGATATCCACAAAAGACATCCCCCCCTGGACTTCAACAGGCACCCTGCTATCTACATACACACCGTGCCCCAGCTGACCACTCGTACCCTTCCCCCAGCATAGTGCAGCTCTACTGCTTGCTAATAGTCCACAGGTATGGTACCGGCCAGTGGTCAGTGTGGAGAAGATGAACTCTCCTGCAACTGGTACGGGATAATTGCGGTAAAAGATACCGCCATCATTGTCGTTGTCATTCATTTCCTCCTCTCCTAGCTGGCCAGATTTGTTGTCCCCCCAACACACAGCAAGACCACCACCACTATCAGTATCAGTATCAGTATCATTATCAGTTAGTTTAGTATTATTACCTCCCTGCCACACTAGACCACATGTATGGCTGTATCCACTAGACAAGAATGAAAATGTATAATTTCCAGCTACCGGCACAGGATGCAATGCATCAACAATGTCAGTCATGTTGGACCCCAGCTGCCCAAGTTGATTTCTCCCCCAACACAGCGCCTTGTGCGTCACGGCTTCCAGCGCGCACGTAAACGTAAAACCAGGTGACATCTGCATAAACCTGTACTCAGTATGCACTGGCATGGGTACCGACCTGACCCATATATTCGCCGTGTTGATTTGATTGTATTTATTATCCCCCCAGCAGATTCCTGTTTGTTCAGGCCAATCATTCTTGCATCCAGTTTTACCAATATTCCTGAATGGGTGACACTGTTGACAGGATTCATTCAACCCAGGTGACGTACATAACTTATACCTTTCATCTGTTCTCACCAGCACTCCACATGTGTGATCTTGAGATGCAGTGATGTCGGAGAGAATGGCATTGCCATATATAGGGACGGGATGGTATCTGTTGAGGTTGGTGGTATCGCCTAGCTGGCCATAGCCGTAGTTGTTGCCCCAGCATAGAGTGATGCCGTCTAGTTGTGAAGCACAGACATGAAAGGCGCCACATGCAAGTCTGGAGAATTTATGACCTCCCACAATGGGTTTGGGGAGAGGAGATGGTTGAATGGAGGTGGAATTTCGAGCAAGTTCCCCATTTTGGTTGCGTCCAAAGCAACTTATTTGGCCGGTGGTGGGGGTGAGAATGCAGGTGAAGGCATCTCCAGTACAGATGTATTTGGTTTTGGGAGGGATGGTGGGTTGTTGTTCTTCGAGGAAAGAGGGTGGTGCTGTTGAGGAGGGAGGAGGGGAACGGGGGTGAGTGGGGGGAAAATGTGGTGGGGGGAATGGCAAATACAGGGCGTGCAATTATAGCAGGGCTGGAACCCAACTTTAAATACAAGCTACAAACCTTGAAGAAGCCACCTATGGCGAGAAAATGAATCTGCAGCAGTGAAAGGAGCTGTGGACATCCATACAGTGGCGATGGCGAATACCACTTGAGAGGTCAACATGCCGACTTTATAGCAGTGTCTACTCATAATAAAGATTTTATTGGCAATTAGAAAGTATCATGGTGCAATATGCCAAGAATTTAGCAATGATTATTTTACTTTATTTTGAAAACAATTCAGAAATACCAGTGATTTAAATTGTATGATCAGCAATTCGCCATCCTGTACCCGCATATAAATGCATAGAATATGATTGAGAAAAAGTAGAAAGACACCGACATGTTTTAATCAAGCCTGGGAGAGAGACCTGAGGGTTCTGATCTGCTTCGTCCAGCTCCCCCATTTCCACTTTGCCTCCACAAACTGGCATTTGCCTTGTCCCAGTAGAACCATACTTATTATTTATAATAGTATTTACAACAGGCGGATGCGGACTCTTATTCGTGAAAAATCCAGAGCATGCATGATTTGGCGACAGTTTTGAGAGCAGGATTCTGAGACAGCAAGGCCTCCATCACTCCCACTCCCACGCTCCTCCTTCCCTCCTTCAAGACCAGACGGTCTTCAAGATCTTCATACACAACCAATTGACTTGCTTATTTTCTTCTCTTCCTCCTAATGAAATGAAGCATTCCTTTGGCATGGAGTGAGAAAACGAATACCTTGTTTTGGGTACTAAATACTGGTGTTTATTTCGTTACGGAACAATTAATTCTTCAGCCAGACACTGAAAAACCCAAAGAGAAAAAAAGATAGATAGATAGATAGATGGTGTTTTAAACCACCAATAGACCACCAACAGCAGCAAAAAACATGGCGGCGACAGCAACACTAGGCACTGCTTCTCCACTACCAGCAGCATCAGCAACTTTAGTGGCAGCAGCGCCTCCAACGCACTCATAAGACACGACTGCATTCTTCGCTTGATGTGGACACACCTCTCCAAGCCAGAAGCAAGTAGCTATATCGTCACTGATAGGGTTGTAATCACAATTGGTAGAAGGATGCCCAGCCACCTTGTAGTTACCCTGGAAGGAGCAGGCAGACTTGCCATCACAGGCATCTTGAGTCCTTTGGAGCAACTCGTCAGGGTTGGCAACACAGGGGCCATCTTTGAGGCCCCATTCAGCACAAGAAGCGGCGAGGAGGGGATGAGAAGCGCATTCTAAGGTCAAATCAGGACGGCCAAAGTGGGCGCATGTGATTTTGATGCTTGAACCTGACGGACAGGAGAGGTCGATGGTCTCAAATTCTTCAAAGGGAAGCCGGATGATATTGGTGGCTCCTTCTGGTAAAGGACAGGCAGAAGGTTTGAGCTCACTGGTGCCGAGGACAACAGTGGGAGCTGAAGCTGGGACCTCGGCAGCAAAAGCTGAGGAGGTGAAAAGGATAGCAATGCATACAAGAGAGATGATAGTCTGCTTCATATCGTTATTGTTTAATAGCGCTTTTTAAGGTAGTTTGAATTGTATCTGTTGGAAGAGAGAGGGTGAGCTTTGAAATAATGTCGGAGGAGTTCCTTGGAGGCACAACAGCAAAGTATGCAGCAGTTATGACTTACAGCGAGCTTCTGATGATTGCTGAGGTCGCTAGTATATGTTGCTGCAAAAAGCACGAGTTTTTACTTTTATTATTGGTAAAAACTCGAGGATAATTTAGACAATTAGGGAAGAAGATGATGCCCTTCACCGCTCGACTTGAAGAAACTCTTGTATAATTATAAACTTAAAATTCGTCTCACAAAACAATGCAAGCTTTCTGGTGGCTAAAACCCTGGTTCATGTGGTACTTCAACTCCATCTACTCCCACTTCAATGATGGGAGCTGCAGTGAGCATCATGCTATGATGGGGCGACAGCTTCGCAGTTCTTTCTCACACACACACATACATAATCAGTATAAAGCATTTACATACTGCACTACAATACCATAGACATACACATACCCCTTCCCCCAACTCAATCCTCCTCATCCTCATCTTCTTCTCCCAGTAAAGATCTGAGACCTAGAGCAGGCAGGAAGTACCCTCCCCCTCCATCCCCACCCAGTGCACTGGCAGCCACTGCATTGGCTGTCTCCTCTAGATCATCATCTACTCCCCTATCCCTACCCCTACCCCTAACCTTACTCTTCTGATGCTGGTGTTTACCAGTAGGTATGTATACAATTTCTTCATCACTCAACTCCATCTCATCATCATCGTCATCATCGGTATCCATTGGTTCTGGCTCTTCATCATCTTCCTCTTTCTCCTCTTCACTACTACTACTACTACTGCTGCTACTATTATTTCTAGTATGATCATCCATGGGATTGTTATTTTTACGGATCTTATGACGCCCAGCATCATTGCCAACATTACCACGACTAGACGTAAACGCCTTGTTTGCTCTGCCACTAAATGCCTCAACAGCAGACCTCAGCACACTGTCCACTACCACCACTGTTGATTCGCCTTGACCAGCACCACCCCCACCATCATGATGCAAGCTCTTCAACCACATGTCTGCCGCTACCCCCAGTCGTTTCAATCTGTCTACAATCTGACACACTCTCACCCACCCTACCATCTCCTCGCCATAAACAACAACTCTATTATTATTACTAATACTATTATTAGTAGTATGTATGTCTATTGCTGATGCCAAGGATGATGATAATTTATACTCCCAGCCACCATCATCTGGGTTGGATACATCTTCATCCGTCATATTTACTTCTCCTCCTCCTCCTCCTCCACCACCTGCTGCTGCTGCTGCTCTTGATTGTAATGGAGCAAAATCTGTTAATATACAATCCTCTGGAAGCAGAATAGCCTCGAGCATAACACTCATTGTAGTAGTATCACCAAACGCATACGATGACGGTGTTGGTTGTTGAGGCTTGCTATGGTCAGAGGAAGAGATATTATTGTTGTTATCAATGTGGATATTGTTGTCTTTGATGAGTTGTAGCAGGTTGAGTCTCATCTTGTGAAGAGTTCTACCATCATCAAGAGCAATAATCAACTGAGTGACCATTTCCCAGAATTGGACATGTTGGAATAAGGAGTAGTCATCACCAGGTTGTCTTTTAGATGCTGAGTAAAATGCTCTTGTTGTTAGTGGTGGTGGTGGTGGTGGTGGTGGTGGTGCTTCCTCCTCTACTACTACACCACTACTATTCTTCTTAATCTTATCAGTCCTTGACACATCAGGAGGTGAGGATGTAAGATATTTCAAAATGACATTCAATGCCATCATAATGGAAGAGTTGCGTGCTTTGAATGAAGTCCCAAGTCTCAATTTGAATGCAGTTGAAGCCAGCTTGTTCCCCAGCGACAAAATCAGAGTATGTGCATGGAGTAGAGTCACTTCTATTGCAACTAAACTCATCCCACCTTCTCTCTGTTGTTGTTGTAGGACGAGGTCATGGTGGCAATAGAGAGCACATGCAGCTACAGTAAGAAGAGTATCTGGTTGGCCTGCGCCGTATGTATTAGTCAACACAGCTCCTGCTGCTGATGTTCTCTTTCTTATCATTGCAGCTGTGGCCGCCGCCGCTGCTGCTGCTGCTGTTGTTGTAGCAGTGTCGTTTCCTCCTCTTCCATTGTCATTACCACCTCCTCCTCCCTTATTACTACTACCAACAACTTGTCTCAACCTTCCCACTAAATCATCCACATCTGTCATCGTATCTTTCAAATACACCGGAAACTCATCTACATCAATCTTAGTAAACAGCAGCCCTACCACTCTGCTCATCCTCGTATTCAATTCTTGGATGAGCAGTTCTGCTGACCTGGCACCTCTGCTCATTGTTGTATTTATATTCCTCCTCTTTGTGTACCCAAATCTAATAACATTCTTCTTCTTACCATCATTACTACTCTTGTTCTTACCATCATTACTACTATCATTACCATTATTATTAAGTTTGGTGTATGCCTTTCTAGCTCGTTCTAAAGTAGCCAATAAATTACCTCCACCAACACTAAAAGGCAACTCTGATGATGATATTGCTCTCAAGTTGTAGTACACTGCCCTCAATATCTCACTACTATGAGGCTGGTAGGAGGCTAAGACTGCCAGTTGATTGTAGGGGTTGCCATATGATGGTGATATGTGCCAGGCTTGGAGATATCTCACTCTAGCACCGTTCCATATTGCGTTGTTAGTTTCTTCCTGCTTTTGCTGCTGCTGATCCTTGTTATTAGTAGTAATAGTGGATATGCCGTATCTTCTGAGATCTCCCATACATACAAAACATCTAGAGAGAGCCAGTCTGTATGATAATGCCTCAGTACTAGTAGTAGTGTCAAGAGAGAGGAATTGGGAGAGGAGAGATTGAGACAGGTGAATGTAAAAAGATTCAGAGTCAGCTAAGAAGGCTAAGAAGGCATTGTATGTCTTTAGATAGAGACCAATGGTGGTGGTGGTGGTGGTAGATGGAGCATTGTTGTTGTTGGAGGAGGAGGAGGAGGAGAGACGGTGACGGAAATCTTCAATGGGTCTGTAAAACACAGCCTTCCATAATAACTGCTCTATGTCATGTTTCTGTTGGTATTTTTGTTAGATGAGATGAGATGGAGGGATTGGTTACTACTCTCTATATATTAGAGCTGAAGGCAGGCAATTAATCAAGCAATAAAAGAGAGGGGGAGATCCGTACCTGACCGGTGGGGAGATGAGAGAGAAGGAGATTTTGGCAGGCAGATTTAAGCTGAGACCGTAATTCTCTGAGCTCAGGGTCGTATAAGGTCTTGGTTTTAGCTAATTGTTTGATTTTTCGCTCCAATTGGAAGCAGGTGTCTGGTGTTGTGATCATGATTAGAGAGTGGATTCAACTCATTTTGACTCGGTTCAGGTAAGGAGCATATTTTTTGGTAGAATAGGACTATATTGGTGTAAGTATTACAACCATGAAATTTGGAATGTAATACACACTTCAACCGGAATTGGCTCTCTCTCTATGTCTTGGAGGAGAAGAAGAAGTCCCTCTCTCTCTCTCCATTTCTACCAGGGACTAAAGACGGTAACATTTGGAGTCCATTTGCCCTCGTCTCAAAAGGATGCCGTTCATACAATTATTGCCCTCTTTCCTTGTTCATAGAAATTCAGAGGGAGGGCATTACAGAATGGTAAGCTCGATGGCACAGTATCCGACGATAACACAGCGATTTTCCAATGGTGATGGTGTCTCATCCAAATCCTTCTCCCTTTTTAAATATTGCAGGGTATCGACCTTAAGGCTGGTGGCCGTAACAAGAAGGTGCATCGCACCGCACCAAAGAGTGACAATCCATACCTCAAACTACTGGTAAAGGTGAGTAAAATTGTGCAAATTCAAGCTTGGCGTCGTTTTCAGAGAGCTCTCGACACCTTGGCATGCACGGGGCCATTAGAAATAGCCGGCATATTATGGATGACAGAAGCAGACGTTGAAATGGCCAGAAAAGCACAGTGGAAGGCCTCAGCCAGCGGCGGCCAACACACTAGAATCGTTCTTGATGTTTCCACTCTGTCGCTCTTACAAGCATTCTCATATGCTAGCAATACCTCGTATGTCCCCAGAGCCCCAATCGTTATCCGCACAACGCTCAAAGACCGTTCCATAGCCTCTTTACCAACCAAGCTTCCCACACCAAACATCCCACCGCCCCTCTCTTACTCACACTCTTCCTCTTCCTTTCCTACAGCTCTACCGTTTCTTAGTACGCCGCACAGATAGCGACTTCAACAAAGTCATCTTGAGAAGATTATTTATGTCCAAGATGAACCGCCCCCCTCTCTCCCTCTCCAAACTCGCCGAGTTCATGAAGGGCAAGGAGGATAAACTCGCCGTCATTGTCGGCACCATCACCGATGACGTCCGTCTCTTTGAAGTTCCTAAGCTCCGTGTATGTGCCCTGCGCCTCACCGAAACTGCTCGCGCTCGCATCTTGAAGGCTGGTGGTGAAATTATCACTTTCGATCAGCTCGCCATCTTGGCCCCAACCGGAAAGAACACAGTGTTATTGAGAGGACCCAAGAACAGCCGTGAAGCAGTCAAGCACTTTGGGGCTCCAGGTGTGCCAGGCAGCCATGCCAAGCCATTCGTACGCAGCAAGGGCCGTAAATTTGAGAAAGCTCGTGGTAGGAGAAAGTCTTGTGGTTATAAGTCTTAAACAGGGTATAATAGTAATTATAGTATAAGATATGATGATGCTGATGATTTAGGGTAGGAGGAACATGGTGGTGATGGGGTGATGGGTTGGTGTGGTGAAAGAGTGTAGAGAGAACAACAATACGAGTGGAGGTCTATAAAAGAGGAAAATTCTACCCCTCTCCTTGTCCTTATCTCTCTCATTTAGACTTTTTCTATGTTTTATCTGCACTTGATCGTCATGGTAACACACACACACATAAGTCATCGTGAACACTAGTCAAAATAGTGTGTTATAATAATAATGGTTTGGAGGTTTACAATTGTATGTCTTGGGGTTATTCTACCAAAGATACGTCACATGTCTACGTCATTGCCATATCTTTATATCTCTCTCAGTCCCCGGGGAGGGAGGCAAAGGAGAAGGAAATCAAGTCATATATGAAAGTACAAAATCTCTAGGGAAGTACCCCAAAAGAGAGGGAAAGGGTGGAAGAAGAAAAAGAAAGATAGATGGAATACCCCGGGAGGAGGAGGAGGGAAAAAGGTCCACACTTTGTGACTATATAAAATGAAATCCAAGCTCTACAACTGCATACTATTATCAATGTATCACTGGCACTAATATTGCTATTAGTAATAAAGTATAGTAGTATGTTATTAACATATTATTATTAAGCAACCAAGCGAGGCTTGGTGATGGAGGAGAGGCGTCCCTTTGCAGCTGCAGCTACCTCCTGGGCGCAATCCTGAGGAGAGAATCGGTGTTGTTTCCGTTGAGAAGGAGGGATGGCAGGACCGAGTTGATTAGTTCTGCGGTACCTGGTGCCACACGCGTTGCATAAGAGAGGCTTGTGTGGAGGGCCTCTTCTCCATTGAGGTGATTCTGCAGGAAGATAAGAGGGGGGAAAGGTGGGTCAGTCAAACGGGCGGGAGAAGTTGGGGTGAAATGGTAAGATACGGATCCGGTGGTGAAAGCGCATTGGTTGGGGGTCCCAAACATCGTCTAGTAGTATATAGAGCTCAAATCAACAGCAGTTGGCGGTTGCTGTGGCGAGAAATTTAAATTAGAAACTCTATCCCAAGGAAGGTTTCAAATTGTAATTTGCCAGAGGAAGGAGTAAAAAGTGCGTTGACTCGCCCTTCTATAGCATCTATAGGATGTAAGGAGCAATCCCAGATGGTCGATAAGGTCTAACTACCACGCTATGAAGATGAATGTCCGAATGCCCAAGCGCTGAACCCTCAACAACCCCAACTGACCTGTTACTCCACAGTGCATACAGGTGGTATTCTTCTGTGCTTGTGATGCTGCCAAGAGCTCTGCAAAGCTGGGGACCTTGGATGGAAGCCTCGACTGCTCTAAAGACTGATATTGATGTGGTTCGGGGTAGTCTTCTTCCAGTAAATTCACCAGGTCGTCGTCCGTTGCAGGGCGTATAGCCTTTCCTGTAGCTTCATCTATGAAGGCCAAGCAGTATAGACGTTGATCTGCTTCCATTTCAGCTTCAATGAAGGAAGAGGCTTTTGAATTATTAAGTGGAGGAAGTGAGAGAAAGAACTCCACGTCCTTCTCAGAACTGAACATCTTGTCTATTATATCTATGAAAGCTACGATGACTATTAAATCTACGATTGAACAACGTGAGATGCTGCTGAGTTGGTACCATTTTCAAGCGTGTTTTTCCCTCATCAATGATGACCTGATCACACGCCACGCCAACAACCTCCTCCAGCCTTATTGGATTCATTCCACTCCTCTCCCACATACATATACACACACCTTTCTCAAATACTCAATATCCTCAAGTTATGATCCAAACCACCCAAATACAGTGTTTTAGCATCCACACCCCACGCCACTGCACACACACCCTTCTTCTTCCCGCTCCCTATCACCCCTTCATCATTCACACTCACCACCGTCCCCCATCCCTGCTTCACTCCATACACCTTCAATGCACTGCTACCACCACCACCAGCAGCTAGGTACAGTCCACTATAATCAAAACTAACCACACTAGCAGCATCCAATGTCTGTTTAGCTACTGTTCCTTTCCTTAGGTCCCACACTTTCACACTGTCTGATGCTGCAGATGCCAGCAGGTAGCCATTCTCTGAAAATGACAAACTCGTCACTCCTCCCTTATTATTGTGATTGCTATGTTCAGTCATTGTCAGTGCTACTTGTAATGATCTAGCATCGTATATTTTCACTACAGATGAACTATCACCCAATCCAAAGATGACTCCATCTGGGTGGAATGCTGCTGATGTCAATCCTCCCCCATCTTCACATGCGGTGATGTTAACCAACTCTTGTCGTTGTTGAATATCGTTATAGCACAGATGACCATCACTACCAGCTGATAAGTAGTAGTTCCCAGTTGCGTGTACTGGAGTAGCTACTACACTAACACCAGTGCCAGTGCCATGTTGGAAGGTGTGTGCACATTCGTATTTTCCTCCTCCTCCTCCTCCATCTTCTTGTCGCCAAATACGGCTGGTACCATCAGCAGCACCAGTGATGATGACATTGGTTTGGTTATTGCCCAGGAAAGAGGTGGAGAGAACCTTCTTGGAATGCCCTCTTAATGAAGTTACTTCTCTGCCTGATGATGGTTCGTATACCCTCACGGTGGTGTCGTTACCTGCCGTTGCAACGAGGACTGGAACACTGTTCTTGTTATCATCTGGAGAGGACGGGGGGGAGACGAACGTCGACACTGCTATAAAGTTGATGCCTCCTTTGCTTGTCTGGTGGAGAGGAGCAGTGGAGGAGAGCTTGAGTTGAGATGAGAGTTGATCTGGAGTTGCAACAGTGGAGCTGATGATGCGTTTCTTTCTGTAGATTTGCATGTCGTCTCCCTTTTTAGTTATTTCTGCCACAACCTGTGATGGTAGACCTCCTCCTACTGCAGCACTAGCAGTAACAGCAGTAGCAGCTGGTTCTCCACGTGGTTTTTTATTGCTAGGAGCGTCAATAGCTGCAGCATGGACATCCCCAGCGCCTCTCTTCCCCGCCACACCACTGCCAGTAGCAGTAGCAGTAGCAGCAGCGGCTTCCAGCTGCTGTCTTAACGTCTCCTTCTCTCTCAACAACCTTGCCACCACCCTTGTAGCTGCATCATGCTGATACAAAGCATGACTGAGCTCCTGTCGTGTTGCATGCAGAGACTGCCTGAGTTGATGGGTTTCCAGCACGGTGGCATCCCACTCATCTTGGAACAACATGAGGAGGCCTGGAATTGATGTGGCTGGAGTAGGTCGAGGTTTGATGGCCTTGCTGGCTGCTAGAGGTATGAGATCTTCTGATTCTAATGGTTCATTGGTGACTGGACATCTACCTGTTTCCTGGATGATCTTTTCTATGAGACGTTTTTCAAAGAGGTGGCCGGATTTCTTTGAGACGACGGGGATTTCTGGAACGGTTCCACTGACTGATTTGCATTGGGAGTGGGGGCGAGAGGTGGGGGGGTTAGTAAATGGAGGGGAGGGTGTGGTGTACGTTTCATAGAATAACATTCGAGTTGGTGGAGTGAAAACTTACTTGCACATAGCATCTTTTTAATCCCCTTTCAATTGTAATCCAACGGAGTTAAGATGAAATCTAAATTATTGTAGAGCTTGATGATATGATGTTGATTTGAAATGTACAAATGCAGAAAAGAAACCAGCTTTATTTGGTTGATAGGTCTATGTTCAAAATTGGGCTCGTTTTTTCGAATCTCTGGTCTTGAATAACGCCCAATTGCCACGATTGTGCTCTTATAATGATCTTAATACTGATAAACGTTAATAATGTGCATGCGATCCATGCATATAAACATGCAATTTTTTGTAGACAGAGGGAAATGATGGCCATCTGGCACTTGATCCTGGCAGCCGAGCCATGTTTTCTCACTAAAATAGCAGCAATTTCTGCGTTCTTTGTTAGTTTTCAAACTATATTACGGACACAATGCCTCCAGCTGCAGTTCCTGAGACAGTACTCCGTAAGAGGAGGAGAGATGAGGAGTGGGCAGCCAAGAAGGCTGCCGCTGCTACAGAGGTGCGTGATGCAAACACATCTTTTGATGGCTTTGATATGTATAGATGCACTAGACGGTTTCATCTACATATACCCATGTAGCGGAGCTCTATTCTTCCCAATTAGCGACTCCCCAGACGATGACTGATGTGTGATGTTCCCCATTTTCTTCTTATTATTATTACAGGCTGCAACCAAAAAGCGTGCTACTCGCAAGGAAATCTTCAAGAGAGCAGAGCAGTATGTGAAGGAATATCGCAATCAGGTAGGTTTCGTCTCCTCTTTCCGAATTAATCAATTCGACGGCCCCAGTCTTCTCTCTCCATCACCCGAACTCACCCCACTCTCCCCTACTTAATCATAACAGGAACTCGATACCATCAGACTCCGCCGTGCAGCCAAGTCCAAAAATGGCTTCTTCGTTGAGCCAGAGGCCAAGCTCCTCTTTGTCATCCGTATCCGTGGTATTAATGACGTCGCCCCAAAGACCAAGAAGATCTTGCAGCTCCTCCGTCTCCGTCGCATCAACGGCGGAGTCTTCCTCAAGGTCAACAAAGCCACCTTGAGCATGCTCAAGCGCGTTGAGCCATATGTCGCGTACGGCTACCCCAACCTCAAAACTGTCCGTGAATTGGTGTTGAAGAGAGGTTTCGGCAAGGATGAAGGCAAGCGCCGCATTCCCCTCACTGACAATGCCGTCATTGAGGCAGCACTGGGCGACAAGGGTATTATCTGTGTAGAAGATCTAATCCACGAGATTTACTCTGTGGGTCCTAGCTTTAAGGAGGCCAATAACTTCTTATGGCCATTCAAATTGAGCAGTCCTACTGGAGGCATTGATAAGAAGAGGCTGCATTACATTGAGGGAGGACAGGCTGGTAACAGAGAGCATCTTATTAACAACTTGGTACGTGCTATGAACTAAGGGAGTGAGAGAGGTATATATAATAACCATGTAGTAGTAATTTCTGTAAAACAACTCTAAATGAGGTTGTTAGTTATGAATGATGATAGAAGTTTGGAAAGAGAGAGAAGTGGGGTGGGAGAGGAGAGTTGGTGGAATGAGAATGTGGGGGAAGAATATTGTTGGCGAAAAAGTTGACATAACGTGACAATGTTGCAATGGTGTTGCTATTTTTATACACATAAGAGACGATCAAGACCGTCAGAAGCAGATTATAGTGTTCATAGTGGGAAACTGATCGGGATTATGCATCTTTCCTCGTCAAAGCTCGGCCACTGTGCCTCAATACCCTTATTGCGTCGTACCATACCCATCTCACTCACATCACAGACCACGCAATGGCACCATCATCACAGAACATACCGCATCCTTCCCATCTTCTTCTCCCCCAATCATCCTCCTCCTCCGCCTCCTCCTCGACCTCCATCTGCCACCACCAACAATGGTTGGGGAAACAACGACGACGATGATGACAATAATGAAAACAATGACCAGAACCAACCACCTAAAAACACCAACACCAACATCTCCCACACACTACTCCACTTCTTCCTCAAATCAATCCTCCCATGGCTCCTAGCCACACTCATCACCACCACCGCCCTCGTCGCCCTCCTCCCCCAACTCCTCTCCCACCCCACCGCCCTCAAGACCGCCCTCGCCCTGCTCAACAACACCATCAGTCCAGCCAATATATGTATAGAAAGCTTATCTCTAGGATGGACTATTCCCCTCACCATCAAAGGGCTAAAAGTCACAGAGAAGATGATAGTAAAGAAAACAAAAAGTCCATTGAATGGAGCCGTGACGTATACTGAAGAAAGCGACAGCGATATAGAGGAGGAGGAGGAGGAGGAGGAAGATGGGATGGATGTTCATACTGATAGGAATAAGAAGCGAACAAAGAAGCATAATAAACCTAGTAGTAGTACAATGAAGCCAGAGAGAAAAGCGGTATTATTTTCAGCAGATAGAATCTACACAACAGAACCACTGTATAAGCTAGTACTACAACAGCGAGGTATCACTGATATGTTCATAGAACACCCTGTTATAGATGGTTCATTGAATGCTAAGGGGCAAGTCAGGTTGGCCAGGATGTTGGAAGAAGCTGGGTTGGTACCCAAACCACCATCAGTATCAGTAGTACCGTCGTCGTCATCATCACCTTTTTCTTCTTCTCTCGGTAGTAATACTATGATTGCAAGGTACCAAGCTCTTATACAGCCTCGTCGAAATAATAATAGCAATGTGAAGAAAGGAGAAGGCAACAATGGTGATGGTGATGATGAAGAGAAGGAAGTTGGGACACCAAATCAAACATTTGACGCTTCAATAACCGCAACATCATCAACTAGAAGAATAAGCAATGATGGGAAAGACAAAAACAATACATTATCAAAGGTGGATATGTGTGTACCAGAGTATCTCCAAATACCAGACTCCCAGATCAAGCTCACAGCAGAAGTAAGAACCCCTTTCCTTCACATATACATAGCAGATGGGGTGTTGCAGGTCCCAGAGGAAGTGAAAGAGCTGGTTGGGAGACGATTGCATGTTGATGTGTTGCAAGGAGCATCTGCTATATCTGAAGCCATTCCTGATGAGTTTTCCCGTGACAACAACAACAACAATAATAATAATAATAATAATAATAATGGTAGATATTTCCCATCCTCATCATCAGAGGTATGGTGGGCAAGGGAAAAGCCTAGTGTCCTCCTCCCATGGAGAGCTGGCTCTATACTGACCCCAGTAGCACTAAGAATAGACTCCGACAGACTGTCCCTGTCCATGTCTGGCTGGCAGACCTCAAAGAGGTACACCTACCTTCATGATCCAGTGTCCTTGCAGGCAGAGCTGACCCCCTCACTGGCACAGACGGTGTTGAGCAGAGTGGTACGACCGGTACTGGGAAGTAATAATAATAATAGTAGTAGTAGTAGCAGTGGAAATGGAGGGGTAGTGGGGTTGAAGAGTAGTATCAAGGTAAAAGCAACGGCAAGGCCAGCAGATGGGCTATGGCCCACTGGAGGGATGATGACGGTGGTGGTGGAGCCGTTGCAAGTGGCGGTGGGGGAAGGAGCTGCTGTGAGGCAAGCTCTGGCTTTGTTAACTACTACAGCTATGAATAGTGGTAGTGGTAGTGGTAGTCGTAATGAGAATGATGATAATAGTAAGAGTAGTAATACTGAGGTGCCTGCAGTTCATTCCAAGGGAGGCCTGACTGCTGATCTCAGTCGCATAGTGACCGACATATCAATGAGCACAGGGGCCATCAGCACTCAGAGAGTGGATGTATCTATACGTACTAACAGTGGTGGTGGTGGTGGTGGGTTACTACCTTGGGGAAGGAAGAAACAACAAGGAGGAAAAGGGGGAGGAGTGTTGAGGTTTGCTACATGGGGAGAGGCACATGCATCACGTAATGGTCCCATGGATGTCACACTGGCCATTCCTGCCTCCACATTGGCAGCTGTAGGACTGCTGCCTTCTAACAGTAGTAGTAGTGAAGAAGAGAATAGGGGTACTGATACTGATACTGGTAGTAGTAGTAATAAAAGGGTAGTAACAACAGTGGAAAGTCTACCGGATGATTGGGCGGTGGGGATTACATTAACAGGGACGGTGAACCATCCCAAGATACAACGACTGGGTGAAGCATCCAAACTGCTAGGCACACTGATGATGCGTAATTCTGCAGCAGCTGATGTAGTGAGTAGTAAGTTGAAACTGCCTAGATGGATTGCAGCAGGGATTAGTGGGGTGGGGAGAGGGAAAGTGACAGATATGGGGGTGAGGATGCCTCCATTGCCTTGAATGAAAGTTTTTGGTCGGTGTTGTGAAATTGAGAATGTAATAGATAGTGCATCGTGTCCATATGGGTGTGTGAGAGTAATGTTGGTGGTGTTATAAAAACACCAAAGGGGTGAGGGGTGTGAGTGAAAGTTGTCAAACAGTGAAGAGCGTCGGAGAGTGCAAGCCCCCCTTCTTCTTCAAGCAGACACACAAACACACACAGACAGTGCACAGCTAGGAAGCTGTTTATGCACCGAAGCCGTACAGGGTGCGGCCTTGTCTCTTGAGAGCATAGACCACGTCGAAAGCAGTCACAGTCTTCCTGCGAGCGTGCTCAGTGTAGGTGACGGCATCACGGACAACGTTCTCAAGGAAGACCTTGAGGA
>Ga0114919_10000982_pt1 | contig 22893 bp, 18 predicted proteins | sample BlataG_FD_88682 | JGI IMG/M metagenome (GOLD analysis project Ga0114919, IMG submission 88682) | Deep subsurface microbial communities from Black Sea to uncover new lineages of life (NeLLi) - Black_00105 metaG | ecosystem: Environmental > Aquatic > Marine > Oceanic > Sediment | place: Atlantic... | reverse complement strand
GGTGGAAGTTCGATTTTTATTCTGGGGCACCGAGGCGTCCCGGGCCATTGTTTTGCTGGTCACCTTCTTCCTCGGTCTTGTTTCCGGATGGCTGTCCGGCTGGAAACACAAAAAGCCGGCAGAGAATAAACCCAAACCGAATATGTAATGGTCCTTAACGAAAGCAAATGATTGCCTTCTTTTTCATTTCGGCGTTACATATCGTCGGAGGAGAGTTGGCCCCGAAAGTCTATGCCTTCCACAAGCCGGTGAGAACCAGCCTTGCTGTAGCGCAAACAATCAACCGTCCCTATCGGAGATTATAAAACACTGGCAGGGCTCATTTACAAGCACCTTGATCGAGTGCCTGAAATCGGCGACACGGTTCAACTTCCTGGATGCAAAATCACTGTGGAATCCATGGAAAGGCACCGTATTACCCAGGTTAGTTTCGAGCAAAATATCGTCGAGCAATTGACGTCTTCCACCAAACCTTATACGAAAGGTAAAACGCCGAAAAATAAATAAAATCAGAGGCGTAAGGAAACATTCACAAACAGATACGGTTAAAAGGGTAAAAAAATGAATAAAGAGACTTCCAAAACGGTTCTCGTTCCGATTGATGGTTCCCAGAATGCGTTAAGAGCTTTGGATTATTTAGGCCTTATTTTTGGATCAAAATATAAATTGAAAGTCATATTATTCTACCTGTTGCCGAGTTTGCCACCGATTTTAATCGAAGAAAGCAAAAAAAGCGATAAGATAGCCCGGAAGTTAACCGAGCTTGAAAAGAAGAACAGTACGATGGCTCAACTAATTCTATCTGAGGGGAAAAAAAGGTTGCTTGATAAAGGTTTTAAGGAACAGGCTGTTGAAACGGTTTTTCAAAAGAGAGAGGTTGGAATTGCACGGGATATTTGCAACTGGTCGGAAAATATGCGAGCAGATGCTATTATTATTTCCACACGGGGGTTAAGCCGACTGAAGACCTTTTTTATGGGAGAGACAGCGAACAAAGTACTCGAATTCAACCGGTCTTGCCCGGTATGGATGGTTAAAGGGGCTGTCAGAAGAAAGAATGTACTCCTGGCCATTGACAACTCCCAAAATGCTATGCGAGCGGTTGATTATGCCGGGTTCATACTTCCCGGTACCGAGGCACATGTAACGATTTTTCATTCAAAACGAGATTTAAAAAGATTCATGCCGAATGGACTGTTATTGGAATTTCCAGAATTCCAGAAATTCTGGAAACATAAGGCAGGGGAAGTGGTTGCGCCTTACTTGAAGAAAGCAAAAGAAATACTTATTAAAGCAGGTTTAAAAGAGAACCAGGTGTCGATCAAATTGGTTGACGGAAGCGAAAGCGCTAGTATAGATATTCTCAAAGAAGTTGAAAATAGTGATGCGGGCACAATTTTTCTAGGCAAGCGAGGTTGTTCCGATGTAAAAGATTATTCGATGGGCAGTGTGGCTAAAAAAGTGCTATATCAAGCTTCGGATATGACAGTTTGTATCGTTCCTTAAAAACTTAAAGGGGTCATTACAACGGGTTCATCTGGTGGTAATGACTTGGCGGAAAAAGATAATTTTATGAATATTCTTGACCTTCGGTCTATGGTGAATTCAAGTTGCAAGTGCACCACGAATAGCTGACAGGATTCAATTGCTTGTTGCACCACGAATAGCTGACAGGATTCAATTGCTTGTTGCACCCATTTGTTGAAATAACTCGAAAAGATTAACCATCATCATTTATTTTTCACAAGAGGGCTGAAGATATGAATGCTCGGGAATATTACCATCGCGTGATCGATCGATTAAAAAATTGCTTTCAACTAAGCCATTATGTCATTGCCACAGGCAATGAACTTGTTGCGGAGGGGCACGATCCTGCGTTTCCGGCGGTAGCAGAACCGATCGATCAGATTGAAACCCTCACGCTTCAAAGGGCGCTTCAAGTCCATATCCCCCTTATAGGCGAAAGATCACAATCCGTGCTTATGCCTATTGATTTTGAGATCTTTCTTGCGGAAGAAAATCACACACTTTATGAAGATAAGGCCGCCCAGAGAAAATTATTTGATCAGGTTATTCCTGTTATTCATTTTCTTGAAAACCTGTTCCGATCAAGGGGTATGCCTTATATTCTGGATTACACGCCTTCCGGCGCACATATTTTATTTCAAAATCTTTTGGGATATCGCGCGACAGAAGAACTGCGAAAAATTGGTTATCTGGAAGAGGATCTCATTAAGGCATGCAGTTACATCGATCTCAGCGACATCAGACGCTGGTATGGAATTTCGCTGGATGCAGCCCGTGTATTTAGCGGGCTCGGCAAAATTGCGGAATATATTGCCCTTCTCACCATGGAAGCTTTTAAGGAAAACGCGTCAGCGGGCCTGTTCCCGGTTACCATCTCCGATAGTAATGACCGCTGTCTTAACTTTGACAATTCCTGGAGTGAAGGATCTCCTTTTATGCGCTCCATCCGAAGCCCTTTCAGCCTGCATAAAAAAAATCAAGAAAAATACGGTAAACACCACGAACCTCCACTTGTAGACGTGATCGGAACATGCTTTGATGGAAATACTGCAAACGAAGAAACGAATGTCGATGTTATTCTGGACTGTATGTGGGACCTTGAAAAGGCAGCATGCCATGCACAGCGCTTTTCAGGTTTCATTCCCTGTTCCAATGAAACATTGATTGATTTTATTCGGGAATATAAATCATCCGACCTTTATCTTTTTCACCAAGATTTTAACAGCGAAAAAGATATCCCCAGGGGATTTGCCCTTGAGTCCGCCAAAAAGGAGGAAAACATTCCGGACTGGACAAGACAAATCCTTTTCTTTCCAAATCCCTCGGCACTTCAACCCAAAAAAATGATAGGGCTTGTTTACGATTTTCTCATTTACGCTCACTGGAAACCCAAACACATTGCAAACATTCTTCGGGATATCTATCAAAATCCTTCCTTCAATTGGACACAGGATTTTTTTAAGTACCCGGCCGAAGAAAAAGCCAATTTCTGGGCAAGAACTTACGGTGCGGTTGCGCTCTGGAAAACCGGCAGGCTGCATATCGAGTCATGCCGAACATAGCCAATCATATTGAAAAGTGAAAATCTCACATACTAGAAGTATTGCAGAAGCTTCACATCATCAATATCATCTGTAACAGTTGTTTCTTCTGGTCTGAGGTCAAAACATCTTTAGCATTCAGGCGGACTTGCGGGATCGGAATCTACTCTTTTGCGATTGCATTGGGATCGCCTGGATCTTTTACAAAACGAAACTCCAGGGGTTTTTGAGTGTCCAGGTGAACATCCCTCTGGGGAAAGGCGATAACGATCTTTGCCTCTCTGAACAGTTCGTCAATACGGAAACGGATATCGCTCTCGATAATTCGCCGATCCATAATACGTTCCATGCTGATCCAAAGGTAAAGATCAAAGATCAGGGCATTGTCCCCAAAATCGTTAAAGAGTACAAAAGGTTTGGGGGACTTCTTTACCCTTTTATTTTCTTCGGCGACCTGAAGCATAATGCGCTCTACTTCACGAACCGGAGACCCGTAAATAACCCCTACTGTCACCTGTGCCCTGACCTCTTTGTCTGAAAGGGTCCAGTTAATGATATTTTTCTCGAGAAAACTGCTATTGGGCACCAAAATTTGGACATTGCCGCCGGTGCGAATTCGCGTACAGCGAGCGCCGATCTCCTCCACCATTGCGAAGGTCCCTTCGATTTCAATCAGGTCTCCGATCTTTATCGGTTGCTCCGCCATAATGATGAAACCGCTGATGAAATTATTGATCAGGTTCTGGGCCCCGAAACCGACGCCGATGGCAACGGCACCGCCTAAGAATGTAAACAACGTCAAGGGGATGTTGACCACGCGCAGAGCAAAGAGAACAATAAAAAATACGATGATATAATTCATAATCTTCTCAATGGCCGCAGTCGTGGTCTCTTTCATGTGGATACGCGCCAAAAGACCTCGAATCCAAAAAAGGATGATTCTTTTGACAAATATAAACCCGATAATCAGGGTAATCAGGGCTATTGCGAGTTTCTTGACGGTCACACCGTGTTCGTCAATAACCCACAATTCCAGGTTCCAGATGTTCTTTATCTTGCCGATCCCTGTGGTTAGTTTTTTCCACAAATCAACGTGTTCGCGTTTATTGGTAATCTCATCCAGAAGCCGCTGGTCCAACCGTAAGGTTGCTTGCAGCATCGACAAATATTCGAGACCGCCCATCGCCAATTTCCTTAACGCACTCAATCGATTTTCCAGCTCGCGTCGTAAATCTTTCGAATACCCCTGATCCGATAATTGTTTTTCCAGGGATGTAATCTGGGGCTGAAAACTGTTTTGATAGCTTTCCTGTAACCGCAAGGTTCGTTCGATTTTCACGTTGCCGGCTTCAATCTCTTTTTTCCAGTTGTCTATTTTTTCATAATCTAACCCACCCTTGACAAGGGCGTAACGATTTTTCCACACCTGTTCCTGCTGATTTAACAGGTTCAACATATCCTCTGTCTGTTCCAGAAGCCGCTGGGAGGCTTCCCGATCGGCATCGGCGGCCTCTAATCTGGCCTTGGCCAATGCAATGTCTGCCGTTTCCTTGGCATTCGCGAGTCTTTCCTGGGCCTGAAGCCAGGCAGTTTCCACCTTCATCTGTCCACGGAGCTGATCCTTCAGTCGTTTTTGAAGTTCATCCCTGTTCCAATTGATGGCTTCGATCTGCTTTTCCAGGTCGGCGTTGTCAAAATGCAAGTTTTTGCTGACCCAAATGAGGTTCAGTTGCGTAACATCAGAATTTTGTTTGGCAAGTCGATTTTCGATGGAAAGATTTTGCTTGGTTGTCCTTTGCAAATCAAAAATCGCCTGGAAAATCTCCAGTTTCACTCGGGCTTGCTCTAGTTCCCACTTAAGTTTTCCAGTCGCCTTCCCGGGTTCCATTGCCTCCAGTTCTTCTTTGTATTTTCGTAAATCCTGCCGGCTTTCATCCAGCTTCGATCTGGCGTCCTCCAAAGCCTTCTCGGCCAGGCTGATCCCCAAAATGGCTGTCTCCTTCTTATGGTCGTCGGTAATCAACTTATCGAGAATCGTGTCATAAAAACTCAGGGAATACGGCGGATTTTTCGAAAGTGTTATCTGCTGCTGAGTCTGCTCTTTTTCTTGCAAAAGGGTTTCTTCTTTTTCCAAGATTTTCTTTTTCTTCAAGGCTGTTAAGAGCCGTTGGTAGACACTGTCTAATTCCCGAAGCTTTGCCGTTCGTTCCTGGAGTTGGGGAAACAACATTCCCAATTGATGCGCTGTTTGTTCATTTTCCGCTGCTTCGGCTTCCGTCAACCTTTTTTTGATCTCTTTGATTTTCAACTCGATGTCGGCAGGATCAATCTCAGGCAATGGCTTCTGATGGTTCACCGCCGGGGAGCTTTGTTTGTTTTCCAGCACTTTGGGTGCCGCAGCCCAAGACATCGAAATCAGACCGAACAAAACGATCATGGCATATAAACATAAACTTTTTTTAAGCTTAAAATGTATCATCATTTTTGACACTCAACGTTTTAAAATTGAAAAATGAATCGATCATAGATCCAACATGTTTTATTTTATTCAACAATTATCCCCAAAAACAACAACTATAAATATGACACCTTTTAATTATCCGTCAAGCATCCTTTGCACAAAAACGCTGAATTTTACCTTAAAATATTTTTAACGGCCCGGAGCGCTTTAACGGTGTTGCTGAAAATCAAGGGCTCGAAACTCGCATAAATAAGTTTTTTTTGCTTCAAACTTGATTCACAAAATACATGTCTTTTAAATCAAATTATTACAAATATCTCGATTAAACATTTTTCTCAATTTATTTAAAAAGATATTGACAACAGATAACGATAAGTTTCACGATTACTGGTCTGAATGTAAATTTTTACTGAACAAGATGGTTCCATTCGTAAAGCGTGATAGCTGTTTTGCTTTTTTCGTCTCATTTGGATCTCCCTTTAACAAGCTTCCATTTAAAGAGCAAAGAATTTTTGAATCATAAAAATATAACTTTCTCATAAAATCGCACACATAAAAACAACTGTAAACGGAGGTTCTTCGTCGTGATTGATCCCCGGATTGTCAAATACCGAGATATTGCCGCTGCCATGAAAAAAGGGATGTTTGATTTTGAGATTCCGGCCGGTCCGGAGGACGAAATCGGCCAACTCGGCCAGACCTTGCTTGAATTAGGACATGCGCTGAAAAAACAATTTGATCAGTTTCACATGTTATGCAAAATCACCGCTCAAATAAATGCCGGACTGACTTTAGACGAAATTTTGAATCAGATCTTTGAATCGTTTAAATCACTAATACCCTATGATCGAATTGGATTTTCACTGCTCGAAGAAAATGGACGGGTCGTTCGGACGCAATGGGTACGATCCAACACAGCCACAGTGAATATCACGCCCGGCTACACAGCACGCATGGAAGAAAGCAATTTGCAACGTATTGTCGAAACGGGTCAGCCGCGAATCATTAATGATTTGGCAGCATATCTGCAAGCGCATCCGGAATCCGAATCAACAAGGCTGATTGTTGAAGAAGGAATGCGCTCCAGCTTAACGTTTCCTCTGGTTGGCATGCATCATCCGATTGGATTCATATTTTTTAACAGTATGCAATTGAACACCTACCAGAATTCCCATGTAGAACTTTTTCTCCAGATTGCAGGCCAGCTGGCGATGATCGTGGAAAAAAGTCGGCTTTATCAGCAGTTAATCGAACTCAATCAGATGAAAAACAGATTCCTGGGGATTGCGGCGCATGACCTGAGAAGTCCGATCGCTATCATCATGAACTATGTCGAGTATCTTTTAGAAAGTCATCCCGGCAAGCTAACGGAATCGCAAGACAATATTTTGCATAAAATGCATTCGGTTAGCGAGAAAATGCTTAATTTGGTCAACGAACTATTAGATGTAAATGCCATCGAAGCAGGACGGTTAGAACTGGTAATGCATCCGACAGACCTGACAAAGTATCTGAAAGAATGCTACGAAGAAAACCTCGTTCTGTCAAAGGCCAAGTCCATTGAACTGGTGTTGGATCTTGAAGCGGAGCTTCCGGTTATTGTCATGGACTCCCATCGGATAGACCAGGTAATGAATAACCTTATAACCAATGCAATTAAATTTTCCTATCCCAATACTACCATCACACTGAGAGCACGAGTTCTGGATCAAGATGTCGCAATTTCCGTCCAGGACCAGGGACAAGGGATTCCGGCCCAAGAGGTTGATAAACTATTTACGGAATTTGGCAAAACCAGCGTTCGACCAACAGCAGGTGAGAAAAGTACCGGTCTGGGTCTTGCCATCGTCAAACGAATCGTCGAGTTGCATGGCGGCCGCATATGGGTGGAGAGTAAGGTCGGTATCGGTTCTACCTTTACATTTACACTGCCGAAACCGTGATAAACACCAAGGGCGATCATCATTTGCCGAGTCTTGCCAGAGAACATCACATTGTCCTGATCATTTACTTGATCGGCATGTTTTACGGCACGATGAAGTTGATATCCTGAAGATACGTGGCTATAGCAAATCGTCGTCTTAACCCGGTGGGAAAATGGGGAAGGCGGACGGTGTCAGATATCTCGACCCGTCCGCCTGAACATCCTATTTTGGACCCTACCGCACCGGCTTCTGCCACTCTTTGGCAAAAATTCCTGCGATTCGGTCGATCTGACCGGGATCTATTTTCAGGGCTTTGGCCACTTCTTGGTACAGCGTTTTACGGTCACTGTTTTCGGCATCCACGAGGCCGTTAAGGTCCCTTTTCTCTTTGAGGTTCAACCCGCCGGTATCTGCCACGGAGAGATAGCCGCCGCCCCCTTCGTTTAGGGCGCCTTTCTGGTAGTACGGTTTCAGCGCTTGGAAACGGGCTTTCATTTTTTCCTTCAAAGCGCGAATGGTTGGATTGGAAACGGTGGTCACGTCATCCGCCCATGCACTGGCGGGAGACAAGGCGAACCTGACTTTAAAAGAAAATCCTTTATGGTTTTTAGACTGGCCCCCCTTTTGATCCGGCTTTTTCCCCCGGATATCATCCACGATCTCCCCGGCAACGGATTCAACTTTCTCTGCCGGAAAATAAATATTTATGGTCACGCAGGCAAACAGGGTTATCATTGCGAACACCATTGCCATCCACATTGGTTTTTGAAACATTTTCATATGAACCTCCCTCCGTCATTTGACAACCGGGGCCCCCTTGGAGCCGATCCTTTTGATTCTTTTAACCATGTCCTTAAAACTAATACGGTTATCCAGATTTTGATTTACAACATCCACCCCTGAAAAGCTACCTCTTTTTACGAGATACTCTGTGCCGCCTTCTCTAATGGTGCCGTTGACTGTGAACACGTCGTTTTCCAGATTGGCCTGGATACCGATCTTTTCATAGGGAAATTTTTTGAAAAAAGAGGCAAGGGCACCCGCCAACCCCATAAAGGGGCTCTGTCCCCCGCCAATCTGCGCAATGTTTTCTACGGCCTTAACGCTGATTTTTTGGGAAATTCCCTTTGTTTGAACCGTTTCCAGTAAAAGATTGAATCTCTGGGGTTGGCCGTAGGCCATCTCAAAATCACGAAGTTGACCCTTCAGGACCCCCTCTATCGTTCCGAATGCGGTATTCGTTGTCATTTCGGACAGCAAAAGATCCTCCCATTTTACATTGAGCTTAAAGACCGGTGCTGACGTAAAAACCCCCGAAGCCCCCAAATCGGATAAAATGATTTTGCCTTCGAATACTTCGGCCTTGAGTTCCCCTCGGGTGGTAACGGCGTGATTTTCGTATCGGATGGGGTTTAGCGTACCGGTTAAGGTGCCCTCAAAGGGATGCATCCAGATTTTTGATAAGAGGGGTTGAAGCTTTATTTCGTCAAATTCCAGACGGGTATGGACGGAAAGATCCGGACCAAAGAGTTTTTCGACCTGCACGGATCCCAATCGGAGATCACCGCCGGGAACCTGTATCACGGTCGGAGATTCCACGGATATCCGGTTCGGACCTGCATCCAAAAGGATGTTTAGCGGCTGTTTCGGTAACAGGGGAATTGTTATGGATTCAACCTCTAACTTGCCGCTTAGCGTCTTAACAGGGGTTTTGGCGACTCCGGTTCGGTACCAGACGGGCATATCAACGAGAATGCCTTTTAGGGCGATACCCTTCTCCGGCAAAGAAAAATTGCCCCCAAGCCACCCGAAACGCCCCTTAACTTGCCACGCATCCTGAAATCCGTTTATCCGGAATTCAGCAGAAACGGTTCCCTCGGTCTCAAGGGTTGCCAGAAAGGGTTTTTCAGTTTTATAGGGTTCCTGCAAAAAATGATGAAATATCGGTTTCAAGGGCATTTTCGGGAGGATCACCGTGAAATCGGCATTGGCTTTCGACGGACCCTGTTTAAGGAATCCCTGGATTTCAAGGGGCAGGATACCCGTCAGGTCGAATCGAAGCTTGGAAAGTTTTATCAATCTTTTTTGAAGATCATAGGTCCCGTTGCAGGACGTGACAATGGGGTTTCTTTTCAGGTTCAGATAATAACGATCATAAAGGGCTTCACCCGCTTTGGCGTCTATATCAGCGGAAAAAGTCATCCTGGAACGCTTTAAATCCACAACACCTTCGATCCCCGTGCTCAGGGAAATTTTTTCTCCCATTATGCTCCCTTCTTTGTTTTGAAAAACCAGATCATTAAAAGCCAGTTTTGCACGCATCTGCCAGGGTCCGGTCCGGGGTCCTGTGACGTTGATTTGGATGGAATCATGAACCTTAAAATTCCAATCGGTGGGAAGCAGATGGTAAGCGGCGGCTACATGGAGAAGCTCGGTATCATTCCCTTGAACCGCCAGGCTTAGGTTGCGTTCCTGTAGACGAATGGCAAGTAAAATATTTTTCAAACCAACAGCGTCGAATCGGACCTCCGGGAGTACAAAAGATCTTTTTTCTGTGTCAATGCGGCCATCCGGGATATGCACGCGGATATCTCCGATCAGAACGTCCCGGGTTCCGGTGTTAATCTTTGCCTTGGGGATTTGTACGGTTACATCCGTGATCTCGATCACAGGATACCGGCTTGAAATCCCCTCTGCCTTGATATTGATATCCAAAGGCGGCAGAGGCTTATCTGTCTTTTCCATCAGAGACAGACCACTGACATGAAGTTTTAGGGGAACAAAGGTGATCTTTCGCTGGTTCATGTCATAAGTCAGCCCGGTTTCCATGGACAAAGATTCAGCGGCGGTCACTGAGGTGAGCAATGATCCCATCTTTTTTAAATCAGATCCCAAAGCAATACCCTCGCAACGGACTTTAAGACTTTCGACATCGAGATTTTTGGGGCCATGGCTATACGTAAATTTTGAGAGCACCTCCATTTTTTGGATTCTAAGTTCCGAGTCTTGGAGTCTCATGTCTTGAGATTGAAGCGTGCCGCTGAATTTGAGATCGTTGATGTCAAAGGTTTTGTCGAAAAGGATGTTCACGTTCGGCGCTGTAAAATTCATATTACGGATAGAATTTTTGACTTCCAAAGCAAACGATAAGGAAGGCGATTTGTCGGCACTGGCTATGGCATGGATTCGGTGGGCCTGAAAAGCTTGATCACCCATAGCTGCCGAAATATGTCCGTCAAGAAGTTCCCCTGACTGAAATCTGATGTCTCGAAAGAAAAAGAGGCCGATAAGACCCCGAACCATTCCGGCAGGAAAAGAGGGCCCCCTTTTCGCCGGTAAGATGCCGGGGAATGTGAACCGTTCGGAAAAAAGGTCGAGATATAGGCCGTTCATCTGTATATTTTTAAGAATGAGGGATCTGTGACCCCATGGACCCTCAACATCCATATCCGCTCTGATGAAAGGGATTTCCATTGAGAAGGCTTGCTGGGGCCTCAGGGGTTTGAAAAGAATACCCTTGGCCTCTAAGACCATTGGTTTAAAAGAATAAGAAAGGTTTTCTATGGTACATGATGCTCCTGTGGATGATGAGAGCGATCTCTCTATTATCGGCTTTACTTGGTCAGGATGATAATAGAGATAAAGGCCGATGCCTGAAAGAAGAATCACAACAAAACACAGGGCGATGCCTAAAACCAGAAAAATTTTTTTAATAAGCACCATAGTCATCAATTTCATACTTAAAAATCGATCGAATCCATAACACCTTGGATTGAGTGAAAACTCAATTCGGTATTATCCCTTGTTTTTCTTGTGAATCACATAGAAACTTGATATAAAAACCAAAACAGGTGATAAAATGCCGAATTATAGTTCACCCCATATGCCGGATAGCTCTTCCTTGCCTATCCATATGAACATGATAGCGCCGGGCGTCCTTGGAGTCAAGATTATCGGCCGGCTCGATTCGATGAGCACGGGTAAGATCTAGCGTGAGACAAACCTGGAGCTTGACAGAACGTCGCCCAAGCAGGTTATCGTCGATGCTTCTGAAATTGAATACTGTGACGGTTCCGGAATCGGATGCTTTGGTGGCAGGCTGGAACCTGGCCCTTGAACACATCCTTACTAAATTCGAAACGAACTTAAAAGACCTCGATTTAAAAGAAGGGAAAACGTCATGAAAAAACTGAAATCGCATCAAAACAACTCTGTCCGGATACCCCTGATTTTGGGCAGATTCTTGGTCGTTTGGGTCATTATCGCTGTGTTGTCTGTAGGGGGATCATCGGAGTCCTTTTCGGCAATGAATGCTGCAACACCCCCCGAATCTTTTTCACATCTGGTTAAAATCGCCAATCCATCGGTGGTAAATATCAGTACTGTCAAAATCATCAAAGAGGAGCGAGAAGTTCCGATGCCGTTCGGTCCGAACGATCCAATGAGAGATTTCTTTGAACGTTACTTTGGGGGTCAGATACCCAAAAAGTATAAGCAGAAGAGTCTGGGCACCGGCTTTATCATCGACGAAAAAGGCTTTATCTTGACCAACAACCATGTGGTTGAACAGACCGACGAGATCAGAGTTCGTACGGCGGACAACAAGGAATTTGATGCCAAAATCGTCGGCCGAGACCCCATGACGGATCTGGCGCTTATCCGTATCAAATCGGACACGCCCTTCATTCCGCTTCTTCTGGGCGATTCGAACCGGCTGGAGGTCGGCGACTGGGTAATTGCCATCGGCAATCCATTTGGTCTTGGAAATACGGTGACGGCGGGAATCGTGAGCGCCAAATACCGACAGATCGGCGCCGGCGCTTATGATAATTTTATTCAAACCGATACCCCCATCAATCTGGGCAACAGCGGAGGCCCCCTTTTGAATACCGCCGGCGAGGTTATTGGTGTTAACACGGCTATTTTCTCCCAAAGCGGGGGGAGTGTCGGTATCGGATTTGCCATTCCCATCAATATGGTCAAAGACCTTCTGCCCCAGCTTAAAAAGGGAAAGGTGATCCGGGGATGGATCGGTGTCATAATCCAGAAAGTCACCCCTGAACTCAAAGATAAGCTCTACCTTCCGGATGAAAAAGGCGCCCTGGTTTCAGATGTTGTTTTAATAGGTCCGGCCGATGAATCCGGCATCAAGCGCGGAGACGTGATCGTAGCCTTTGACGGTAAACCAATCAGAGAAAGCAGAGAACTGCCGTATATTGTGGCCTCAACATCTGTGGGCAAAACGGTTCCGGTGGAAATCATTCGCAATCGGGAGAAAATGAGAGCAGAGGTTAGGGTCGCTGAGTTGAAAATAGAAGAAGAATATCAGCAGGGATCCAAAGCCGAGTCCAGTTTCGGAATGACCTTGCAGGAGATTACCCCTGAACTTGCACAACAATATGACTTGGCGGAAACAAGCGGTCTTATCATTGTCAATGTCGAAAACAATTCCCCGGCAGCCGAAGCAGACCTGAGAAGCGGAGATATCATCCTCGAGGTCGATCAGATACCGATTAAAAGCATGGCGGCCTTCAACCGTAAGATACACCAGTATAAAAAGGGAAACACGATCCTCTTTTTGATCAATCGCGATGGATCAACGCTTTTCCTGACACTTACGATATCCGGATAAACAGCTCATTGAACACCGAGTGTATCCCCCGGTCGGGCTTTTGTTCTGCTTCGTCCGGATTAAAAGAAAATCCAATCATGTAAGCATGAATTCCAATAAAGGAGGGCTGAACGATGGAAACATCAGGCGTAATTCTTGTTATCTTTCTATGTTTATTTTTTGCGGCAACATTATCTGCGGATGAGCAGGGAGCGGAAATTTTCAAATAATCTATGGAAACCTTGCCTCTCCGGGCGGTCTTGCCCTGTCGAATATCCTTGCCGGCCTTGCAGCCCTCATTTCGAGGGGCATAAAGGGAATTATTACCAAAAAAATATTATATTTTTATAATCTTTCAACCGAAAGGAATTTAAAATGTCCATTATCACCATCTAAAGAGGATCTTATAGTCGAGGAAAAGAAGCCGCCGAGGTGAAAGCCGCTCTGGTTAACCAATTTCCCACTTCAGGGGTTACTGCCAAAGACGGCTCTGTCTTCGTTAAAATAGAGATCCCCTTGAGTCACCGGGAAAAAACAACAAATGCGATAAAAAGAATTGCAGAGAACATAGATGGTGTTAAAGAGGTTGACGTATACGTGACACCTTTAATAGACGTCGATTAAACGGGGAACATTGGAACAGCCATAGAAAGCGCGACATGGATTTTATTTTGCCCTGAAAAACCTGGTCCTTTGGGCCAGGTCAGAGTTCTCCGGCTCTGCCTTGGAGTTTGGTGTCTTAAATCACAAAGTTCAAGCACCAAATTACAAATTAACCCGCCTAAGGCGGGTAAATCTCAAATTGCAAATTCCAAACCGGTTCAAAGCGATTGTTTTTTTTGTTTGAGATTTTGAATTTCGTTCATTGTTATTTGTTTGTTTTTTGGGATTTGTTATTTGGAATTTCAATAAGTCAATGAACTTTCAATAAAGCAAATCCCCTCTGGGGATAACCAAAGCCTGGTCCTTTGGGCCAGGATTCTTTACTTTCAACCTTCGTCGGTGAGGAAATCGGTCATGTTTAAAAAACTATTGCCCAAGGAACACCGTTTTTTCGAACTTTTTGAACAGCAGGCGGCGGTTATCAAGAAAGGTTTGGACCTGTTTGAATTACTGCTTCGAGAATACTCACGCCGGGAAGAACTGACCAAACAAATTAAAGATGTGGAGAATGATGCCGACGCCGTCGCCCACCAAATTTACCGGTTGCTGAACAACACCTTTGTGACGCCTTTTGACCGCGAAGATATCCAGACGCTCGTCAACCGGATGGATGATGTGATGGACCTGCTTGAAAAAGCCAGCGCGCGCATGGAGATTTATGATATGCCCGCTCCACCGGAGAACATCGGTGAGATGCTCGCAATTCTCCGAAAAGCATTCGACAGAATCTCCTCTGCCGTGGGTATGCTCAGGGATTGGAAACAACGGGATGCGATTTTTCAAATTTGCGTTGAGGTCAACAGCCTGGAAAACCAAGGCGATACGCTGCTTCGAGCGTCCCTGGAGCGTTTATTCAAGGAAGCATCAGACCCGTTTTATGTGATCAAGGCCAAGGAAATATACGAAAGCCTTGAGGATGCCATTGATCGTTGTGAGGATCTATCCAACGTCATTGAGACGATTATCATCAAGAATGCATAGAAGGTGTCGATGGATCCGACGATTATCGCTGTTATCATTATTATCCTGGCCCTGCTGTTTGATTTTCTAAACGGCATGAACGATGCTGCCAATTCCATTGCCACCATCGTCTCCACCCGTGTGCTTACACCGCGGTTTGCCGTCGCCTGGGCGGCCTTTTTCAATATGGTTGCCGCCTTTGGGTTCGGCGTGGGTGTTGCTAAGACCATCGGCAAGGGAGTCGTGTCACCGGAGGTTCTGTCGCTCTGGTTTGTACTGGCCGTTCTTTTGGGGGCCATGGTGTGGACCTATACCTGTACGATGCTGGGCTTGCCCATCAGTGTCTCCCACGCACTGGTGGGCGGCATTATCGGGGCCGGACTTGTTAAAGGCGGGATTAAGGTGCTGATGATGAAAAGCATCATCAAAATCGCCGCCTTTATCATCCTCTCGCCACTTATCGGCTTTTTTCTAGGCATCTTTTTTTCTATCGCCACTACCTGGATCTTCCGCCGCTGGTCTCCCAGGCGGGTGGATCGCCTGTTTCGCGCAGGACAGCTTCTTTCCTCGGCACTGTTCAGTCTAGGACACGGTGCCAACGACGCACAGAAAACCATGGGCATCATCGTTATGGTACTGGTGGCTTCCGGTTGGCAAAAAGGTTTTCACGTACCCCTGTGGGTGATCCTTTCCTGCCATTTTGCCATTGCTCTGGGAACGCTGCTGGGAGGGTGGCGCGTGGTGAAGACCATGGGGATGCGAGTGACCAAGCTAATCCCGGTGAGCGGATTCTGCGCCGAGTCGGCGGCGGCCGCTTCGATTATTGGGAGTTCATTGGGCGGCATTCCGGTGTCAACCACCCACACGATTACCGGCGGCATCATCGGCGTGGGGTCCCTTCGCCGGTTATCCGCCGTCAAATGGGGTGTTGCCGGAAACATTGTCGTAGCCTGGGTCCTGACGCTGCCCGGCGCGGCCTTGATCTCTTCATTGGCATACCTGGCACTCAAAGCCTTCGGTGCATCCTGATCCTTATATTTTAAGAGACGCCCTGGTGATCCTTCTATCATGAAGGCATGTATATTTACTTAGAAATATAGAAACTTGTGTCCATCTGTGTTAATCTGCGGTTAACTGAAAGAAAAAACATACGTCAAAGGGTAGAAGTTATCTTACTTACCGACACACTTAAGGTTTGTATAGAAACTTATAATTTGAGGGGCGTCCCGCATGTCTCCGAGACGCTGCTCAAAACAGGGCACGCCGACGAGGTGCTGACCCTGGGCCGGGAACTGGTGAGGACCGGCACCCGTCAGGTGGAGGAGAGCCACGACGAAGGCGAAACCGCCATGGAGATTGCCGACTGCATGCCGGTGATCGTCGGGGCATTGGACCGGTCTTCCCTTGATGCCGCAGAAAAGCTTATCTGGGCGCTGGATGCCGTGCTCGAGGATCAGTTCGAGGTGTGCGAAGCCTTTGCGGAATACCTCCACCGACGGCATCCCAAATCAGCCTGGCACACGCTTGCAGACCGGCTGCTGGCGCGTTTGAACGGGCTTAAAACTACCAAGGGGCGCTGACGATTTCAGCCGCAACTACGAACGTGACCGGCTCAGCGACTGGGCCATCCATGCCATGGAGCGAGCCGGCCGAAAGGACGAGATCATCCCTTTGTGCGAAGCCGAGGCCCGTAAAACGGGAAGCTTTGACCGCTTGGTCAAGCGGCTGATTTCAGCTAAACGTTATGAAGACGCCGGGCGATGGATTCAAGAAGGGATTCGAGCCACTGAGAAAAAATGGCCCGGCATTGCCGCCAACCTGCGGGATAAACTGCGGGAAATTCGTACGCTTGAAAAGAACCGGCCCGTAGTGGCGGCGATGCAGGCCGAAGAATTCGTGCGTCGTCCCTCGCGGCAGGCTTTTACAGACTGTCAGAAAGCCTGCGGCAAAGCCAAGGTCTGGCCCAAGGTACGCGAATCTCTATTGCGCTACCTCGAAAAAGGTAAGCTGCCCTGGAAGCGGAAGGGCTGGCCCCTTCCGGAGTCCGGCCTGGACCGGCCTGATGCGGGTCAGCGTAATCGATTTCCCTTGGTTGACGATCTGATTGACATCGCTATTCTTGAGAAAAAGCCCGACCAAGTGCTGAGATGGTACGATCAGCGTCCTAAAGGCCGTTTTGGGTGGTACGGGGTTGATGAAGACGCCATCGCCACCGCCGTTCAAGCCCATGCACCGGATCGGGCGGTGGCCATCTGGAAAAACAAGGCGGAACGACTGATCGCGCAGGTCAAGCCCAGCGCATACCAGGAGGCGGCCAAGTACCTGCGAAAAGCCGCCAAGGTTATGCGTCGGGGAAAAAAGCCGGCAGAATGGGAAAGCTATTTGAAAGAGTTGAGGGAACAGCACCTCCGCAAACGCCGTCTGGTAGAGATCCTGGATGGCCTGGACGGAAAACCGATCGTGAAAAAGAGGCGTTGAACTGGGGTCGGGCCACGCTAACTATCTGAAAATTTGCATAAAGATCCCTAAAAATAACCGTTTCTTGGTTTAAACATACCATTTTGGGTGCTAAATTGAAGGTCTAATGATTTTTTGAATTACTTTAAAAGGTCCTTTTGGGGACCCAAAAGAGTCGTTTAAGATGATTTTAGGGCTCGTTTTAGGCTTCTTTTTTTGTTATTATATTTGTTTACCGTGGTCCGACCCCGAATGACGAATGCACAAAATGCAAAATGTAGCGAGACGCTTTCCAACCTTTGTGGGAAATGGATTAAACGTATTGAACCGGATTATGTGGAATTTGAAGACGGTGAAAAAGTGGACATCAAAAACCTGGACTACAGAATGATCAAGCCGTTGATATGGTGGTAAAATATGAAAGATCTTAATGAAATCAAGAAAATAATAAAGCAACACCGCAACATTCTAGCGGATAGATACGGCGTCGCTGTTGTGGGTATCTTCGGATCTTATGTAAGGGGTGAACAAGAGCAGAGGAGCGACATTGATCTATTGGCGGATATTCTCCGGCCCATCAGCTTGCTTGAGATGGTAGGCGCTGAAATCTACCTGAGCGAAGTTCTGGAAATAAAAGTGGATCTGGTTCCAAAGCGCAATGTGCGGGAAGAATTGCGGAATAACATTCTCGAAGAGGCGGTAAGCATATGACAAGGACTGTAGACCTATATGTTAAAGACATTATTCAAAACATGGTGGATGCAGAAGAGTTCATTCAGGGTCTTTCTTATGAGACCTTTATTTCCGACAAGAAAACCTTCAATGCTGTTGTTCGCTCTATCGAGGTCATTGGTGAAGCTACAAAAAGCATTCCTGAGAGTATTCGCAGCAGATACCCTGACATACCTTGGAAGGAAATGGCAGGAATGCGTGACAAACTCATTCATTTTTATTTTGGTGTTGACCGGGAGGCTGTCTGGCTTACCGTGAAAGAACGCATCCCGGCAATCCGACCGATTTTCGAGTTGATTCTTCGAGATCTGGAGAATAAAAAATGAGCCGCGTTTTTTTGACTTGGGGGCCGACCACGGTAACTATCTGAAAATTTGTATAAAGAGCTCTAAAAATAGCCGTTTCTTGGTCTTAAACAAACCATTTTGGGACCAAAAAGAGTCGTTTAAGATGATGTTAGAGCTCATTTTAGGCTTCTTTTCTTGTTATCATAGTTGGTTACCGTGGCCCGACCCCAAATGTAAAAAGCGAGAATAGATGCACCGGGTGCACTGCATCATGTGATAATCAGGGGCAAACGTAGCATTTACTTGGATTAAAAAAAGCGATTTGTTTAGCCTTACTTTTGGCGATATCTGTAATTAAATTGATATTGAGATACTGGCAAGAGTACCAAGAAAAAATCAAGCTTTTTTTTTAAATTTTTTTAGGCAACACTCCTCCTGTACCGTTCTGTCCGGTTTTTTTCAAAATTTTATTAAACCAGTCTCAACCATCGCGGTTTCAGATATTCGAGTTTCAGCATAACAGGTGGTAAACACTGCCCATAGTCCCCGACTTTGGCAATCTGGTATGACTAGATCTCTTTCTTTTTCAAGGATCAGAGTACCTTGGAGCCATAATTAAAAAGTTCGGGCGGACAGGGTTGGCACTCTTGCCAAAGCCATCAATAACATCCATCTAATTGTGGAGCACTGCAACAGATATCACCATAGCCATCCTGTCCGCCGAAACTTTGAAAACCTTTAACTGCAACGTTTAAGTCCAGTTTGAGTCGGGCTTATAATTTGAGCTTTATTTCATATAACTCCTGTACTATCTGTCGCCATAGTCCCAAGGGACGATCTTTGGTAAAGGCGGCTTCAAGGGCGCCGAGTTTTTTCCATTTGCCTCGCAGGTAGGGCCAGGTCATCAGGTAGTAGCTGGCCCGTTCTTGAAGTGTAGCATCCGCTTTTCTAAGCCGGGGTGGCAAATAAATTTGCGACGTTCGCATCAAGCTCATCGCCATACGCAGATATCGACGACCCATGCTAAAGTCGGCATGTTGTCCTGATGCGTCACGCCGTTTGTAGTCGGCCATCAAATCTTCCGGACCATGTAATCCTAAGTGCAACGCCGACTTGACAACATAATCTTTGAGAATACGATTGCAACGTTTTGCAACTGAAACAGTATAAGCTTTGCTCTCAGGGCCACCGGACTGTTTGACCCGGGGAATAATACCTGAGTATGAAACCAGGTTATTTAATGGTTTTTGTTCATTTGGATTTCCGATTTCAGCGGTTACCCCGGCTGCCAGAACAATGCCAATTCCTCGGACACTTGTCAGAAATACACCTTGTGTTTGTGCCAGGTTCACCGCAATCTCCCTCTCCAGCTGCTCAACGCTTTCGTGTAAGCACCTTAAATGTTTGACATGCTGAGCCAGAGAAAGCTGCAGTGTACCGATATACTCAACCGGCGTATGCAGAACCTGTGCAGCGTATTGCTGTAGCTTAGCAGCTGTAGTTTCCGGCTTCGAGGTCCCGAATCGTTTTAGAATTTCAATGAGCTTTTGCCGTCTGCGGCGGCGGATCTGCGAAGGACTGAATCGATCTTCCATCAAGTACAATGAGCTTTTTGTAAACGCGACGATCCCACTTTTACTTTCATCCAGAAAACCGGTAAAAAGCCGATCGACAGTCGTGTGAATTCGATTTTTCACTTCCGTTGACATAACAACAAGCTTTCGCCTGTGACGAACAAGTGTCCGCAAATTACGATATACACCGGACTGAGCAGGACAACAGTTTGCTCTGCAATTAAGCAGCATTGTAGCAATACCCATTAGGTCAAGGCGATCCGTGCTGGCTTGCAAATTCGCTCGCTGTTTTTTGGCATCATGTGCGTTAACGCCGGCAACCAGCCACCCTTTGGAGCGTAAAGTATTTACAAAATTCTCTGCATACGCATTTACATCTTCACCGCCAAAAAAGATGTGATTAAGGCTAATTCCGCGGTGACGACACGAGCGGGCTACTTGTTCAGCCAGGTACTTTATGCCCTCCGGTGAGTTTTTAACCGAAAATGGTTTGCGTAGAATGTCACCGTAACCGTTACAGAACATTACAACATGATCCTTTTTCGCAAAATCAATCGGTACGCACATAACCTTTGCGCTGTTTCCAGCTTCCTCAAATAGACCAAGTAATTCTTGACTTCGGTTCTGATAAATGTTTCTTTTTTTCATGGTGAAGCTCCTTTCGTTTTTTTGCAGCTGCTTCATTGCAGACTGCCCATAAATTTTACCACCGGTTAAAACCGGATGGCTCTAAAAAACAGGGGAGCTTCACCTTCTTATTAGCAAAAAGAGTTCAACCAAATATCTGGGTACCAGCAAAATATGCAATGGCGACCCAAGTTATAGAGTTGGGGAGGCTCCGCGAACTCACCTAAAAGGCTCGCTCGCCTCCCCAACATCCATCACTTGGAAAGGTACCAGATATCCCTTGTTCTATTTCAGTGAGAAACCTTCAATTTTCGACAATTGAAAATGTAGGCACGAAGTCAAGCATCAACGACTCAACAAGTCGACTACAATATACAGGTTTGAAACCCGTTTCCACCTGCTAATTTTTTTCCTCTTCGGGAATCTTAAACTTCATCTATTTTTCATTACCCTATCCTTTCACACCATTTTCTTTCGTAAAGCGACTTCTTTTCAACTCAGTGACTGTTTTTTAGGATAGAAAAAGGATGCTAAATTTCCGGTAGGGGTACTCAAACAGATATTGTTATAGAACGGTTCAATTTTACTCAGCTTCTTGATTTGCAGGTGTACAATATGTGGTAATTTAATTTAATAAACTACAATATATTCTAATTCGATTAAATTATATATAAATTATGCATGATTTAATTTGACACTAACAAAAGACAAGTTTTAGATATGATTAAAAATTATTCTATCAAAGATGTTTTTTAAAATAAAGTCAAACGAGCAAAACGCTTTAAAGGAAATTAGAGAATCTTTTATGATGATCAGGGCCGAGTTTGCCAGAAAAGCAACCATATCCTCCTTTAACGACGCTTTTTCCAACGGCTTGGCTACACCATCTCAAAAGGGCTATGGCAATTAGTATAACTGCTGCGGTGAAACGCATCCCAAAAATAGGGTTATTATATTTTTTATAATTTTTTTTTGAATGTAAGCTTGCTGGGTAGAATGGAATTAATGAGTGATTATTCGAGGTTTTACAATAAACGATTGGTAATAGTTGCATCTTTATTTCTTACTTTTCTTTTAAATTTACCATCCATTTCAGCCGCATACACCCGAGCAGATTACCGAAGTTTTCAGCGTTCCATTGTAGATTTCCGTTCACGGTTAAACCCAAGTTTTAAAAAGGTCAAACGTAAAAATACAAAATATATTATTGTCCATACCTCAGAACTCGGACTTAAAATGACCCAACGGGTTGTTTTGAAAGGAAAACGTTTACGCAATGGTCGGAGGACCAGTGGAGGTCATACCCATTATGTGATTTCTCGAAACGGACGCACTTATCGCATTTTGGACAAGAAATATGAGGCCGACCATGCCGGTCTTAGCATGTGGAACGGGGAGACGGATATCAGCAAAATCTCGATCGGAATTGAATTGGTAGGTTATCATTACGCACCCATCTCTGAAAGCCAGTATCGGTCCGTGGGCATATTGATTGACATTTTACAAGGGATATATGGCTTGAATGATCGGGCAGTCCTGACCCACAGCCAGGTAGCCTATGGGAAACCAAACCGGTGGTTTAGAAAAAATCAACGCGGACGCAAACGTTGTGCAAAAAATTTTATCCGCGCCAAAGCCGAAGTGGGGCCGACCTGGACCTATGATCCCGATGTGCGATCCGGCCGACTTTTGGCAGACCCTCAGCTATCCGAAGTTTTTTATGCTCGGCGGGAATATTATGCAAAAACTGACGACGCGAACATCATTTCCAAGAGCAACACCGCCTGGTCAATCGCCGGGGAAGATTACGATAGTCGGACAACAGTCTACAAATTTCCAGACGGTCATATGTACACCGGCGATCAAATTTCAGATAAAATAGGCTGGATCCGCATACCTGCGAAAACCGTCGTACTACTTAATCAGGAAGACAGCATTTCTTTGATAAAAAGCGATGGTCCCATAAAAACCATATCGGACAGGCTCACGGCATGGTCCTTTGCCGGTAAAGCGTATAATCAAAAAACGACTATCTATTTTCTGCCTTCAGGCCGAATAAAATTAGGTTCGATGATATCCGACTGGGATGATTTGCCAGCCAAAACAAGGTTCATTGTCGGTTACCGAGGTCCTTACAAGCTTTATAAAAATCGATACGCCTACAGAATCGCCGGTCACGAATACAAAGATCGAAAAACAATCTACTACCTACCATCTAAAAAACTTCTGGCTGGTGATAGAATAGGCGACTTTAAACAACTACCAACAGGCACCCTAATTTTTCTTCCTAACACCTAACAATGTAATATCGTTTTTTCAATAAGGGCAAATCCATTTTTCGGTGTTTGCCCTTTTGGTTTTTATAGTATATGTAATTGGAATAAATTGATGCTGGGCTGTGCTTTTGGCACCCATTAAAAGGCCCCTGTCAAGAGAAAACATTTCTCCATCGCAAAAAATGATATCTTTTTTTTGCAGGATCAGTATTCAGTCCGGAAGATGACCCTTTTGAATCTCTGCGTCCGACC
>Ga0114919_10000978_pt1 | contig 22917 bp, 29 predicted proteins | sample BlataG_FD_88682 | JGI IMG/M metagenome (GOLD analysis project Ga0114919, IMG submission 88682) | Deep subsurface microbial communities from Black Sea to uncover new lineages of life (NeLLi) - Black_00105 metaG | ecosystem: Environmental > Aquatic > Marine > Oceanic > Sediment | place: Atlantic... | reverse complement strand
CGTACAACAACTGCTTGTAGTTTTTAAATTCCTCAGAAAAGGAGGGGGTGGTTTTTTTTTTTTTCATCCTAAAAAACTCCCCCCCCCCCCCCCCCCATACATACACCTTTTCTCTTATCATTATTACTCTGCTAGCGTTGCTCTGCCGTGTATATACAGATCAAGTATTCGAAAAAAAACTTGTCCGACATTTGGTTATACCATATATGCATATATTTAACGTGGGGAGATGGTAATGTTGGAATCCTTCTCCAAGAGGGTATCATTACGGAACTCAGCAAGAGCAGCAACTGGCCATGCCAAACCAGCCCAGAGAAGCTTCCATGCCAGTGGGACATCAATAATGATCTCCTTCTCGGTAGGCTTGGACTCCTTGCGAATAGCCTGGACATACTTGGTACCAGCATAGCCGATCCAGCCAGCAAAGTAGATGAAGCCGATGGTTGGGTAGAGGACATCACCGGCATGGCCATAACGGAGGGCCAGACCTGGGTCGGCGATGAGATGGGGGAGGCCATCAGTGCCGCAGAGGAGACCTTGCTTGGCGTAGTTGTCGAATCTTCTCTCGGTCTTCTCGATGGTGGCCTTCAAGGCGAGGGCTGGGGCAGAGCCTTCCTCATACTGCAGTGGAAAGGGCGAGGGAGTGGGGTGAGGTTTATGAGATAGAGGGGGGTGGGAGAGAGAGGCAGAGGCAGGGAGAGAGGGAAGGATGATGGGGAAAAAGAATGAGTGGTATAGTTTGGATCTTGCGGTCAATTATCTACGATATATCTAGGTGATATACTAACCTGTTTGAGACGCTTGGTAAGGCCCTTGACTTCGTTCTTCTTGCGCTTGGCGTAAGCCTTGCTCTCAGAGCATGGGGTAAGGCCTGCAACATCGGCCTTTGCTGGCTCAACAGCACCAAATCCGAATGCGGCAGTAAGAGCGAGAGCAGCAACAGCGGTTCCAAGTTGCTTGCTTCCTTCCTGGCGTTCTGCGGAGCAGCTAACACCACGAGCAATGGTCACAGCGCGACGGGCCTGTGGCTTAGTTGTCAAGGCTGGGGTAAAGGTAGACCTGTATAAATATAAGGTATATGGAAACGTCAATGATCTGGCCATTAGAACCTTCTAGGGTGGAACACCCTTCATCAATGGAATGAAATTATTTATTCACGCACCTTTGGAGTTGAGCTTGCATTTTGATCCGTTTATGCAGATGAAAATGTAAATTTTATACTAATTTTGGCGTTCAACAGGTCTTTTGGTGCTCGCTTTATAGGACTAGATCTCGACTTAATCCTGTCATTGATCGATATCGCAGCTCCCTCCAGCCTCCCCTTCATCGCCCCAAATTGCTCAATCGAGTGAGGAAAAGAGGAGGGGAAGAGAGAGATGGGGACACTACAGCCTTCACCTTCCATAACCTTCCTCAAAAAATACTACAACAACAAAATTGCACATTACACACAGTTCATCTAGGGAAGAATTCATTAATCATCTCATCACTTAAATCCAGCTGGATAGGCAAAGCAATCCCTACCACTGGCACGCTGGGCAACCCTCTCTTTGGTGCCAATGGTGAGCTCAGCTCCTGGTACACCTTGTCACTCTGCCCCCACATTGACAACAATGCTGCAATACCATCTAGTTTATCACTGTATTCCTTTTCAGTCATAGGAAAGCTCCTCTGCCCCAGGTGGGCGTAGAAGATGTTCAGGGAGACGAATGTCTTGCCAGGTAAATCACGGCGAACAAAGCTCATGTCAAAGCTCTTGCCGTACTTTTGCATCAGCAGTTCCTTCAGTAACTCACCTGTGAGACAAATTTGTTCTTCTTCCTCGTCATTAAAGTTTTCTGTATTAGTTTGATACTGTCCATCTCTGAGATTGGCATCATCAGTACTACCGGTGCTTTGCGTTGATGTCATGCTGAATATTCTGCTGTTGAGTGAATCTGCCAACTCATCATCAGAAGATTCTTCAAAAGATTTATAATTTAACATAGGAGTGGATGATGATGGGTCGTTGACATCTTGTTGTTGGCCAATACTCTCATTGTTGACGAGGGATGATGTCCTCTCTGCTGCCAATTCCTGCAGCCTATCGTTAAGTATATCCAAGGATTCTTCAGTGATGGGTTCGTCACTAGATTTAAATGGACTCTCGCCCAATCTCCATGCCCGGGAGCTTCGTGGAGCCCATTTTTCAAAGTCAAAGAAGTCCCTAATGGATTCGAAGAGGTTGGCTGACACGACGGGTGGTGATCTGTTGAATGGAGCTGAACGTTTTCTAGTTTGTCTCTTGAAATTAAAGGTAGAGCAGCAACATTGGCTTGATGTGAGATTTCTAGGAACCGAGGTCTGCCCCTGTAAACGATGCACTGTAGACATGAGTGCAGTCCTTATAAAACCGGGAAAAGAATCAATTTTGCTCGTAAATATTAGTTATTGAAGGCTCTTGTTAGTTATTGGTTTAGGCCACTCATTACACATGTATGTATCAATTAAACTGATCCTGTCCGTTCAAAAGACTTAAGGTTTTATCTTGAGTGGACATGCAGCGCCCACACACTCCTCATCGGCTCTCCACTGACATTTTTATGAACCAGATGAAGTGCTTTTTCATGGAATCGCACTTCATTTTCATGATGATTGGTTCCTGCATTGCAGTGGTCAACAATCCTTATTTTTTGGAAGTGCAGGCTAGGGTAAGGCACTCAGGAGAAAGCGGCGTCGCCACCGCCCTCCCACCATGGCCGAGAAATGGTCGGGAAGACCAACATAGAAGACGCGTTTCTTCTGTGCACATCACATTAGTGAATCGTTTAGCGAGGTCAGCATCTGACCATTACAGTAATTGATACATACAACGTGCTATAATAGCCAAACATTTGCAATTCTTGACTTAATCGAAGCCTACAAAATAATAAATGAGTGGATATCCACCCCCGCCTCCACCAGAAGGGTATGTACACTGCGCATCCACATCAGTTCAGTCTTCATTTTCTTACCAAAGCACTCAGTCATATATTCGTCTCATCCTTGGTACCTCAACCCTCTTACCAACCCCGACTCTCTCCCCAATTCCTTGTTGCACAGGTACCCCCCTGCAATTGCAGGGCCCCCTCCCCCAATTTATGGATCAGATAGCCAATATAAACCTCCAGATGCTAATGAGAAGTATGGATATGCATATGGTTACCCGCAACAAGGAGGTTAGTATTACTTGTAGCTACGAAATCCCCCCCACACCACCACCACCAACACCACCATCCCACCCCCTCCTCTCTCTTCATACACACAGGTTATCCTCCTCCGCCACCACCAGGATACGCAGCCCAGGGTCAATATGGTCAGAGTCCTTACGGTCCCCCACCAGGAGCATACCAACAACCATACTACCAACAACAACAGCAACCACAGAAGGATGACATGTGTCAAGTCTGCTGTGCTGCCTGCTGTGCTGCCTTGTGTATTTGTTGCGCTGTAGACATGTTAACATAATAATCCTAGTATTGTTATTCACTGGATAAATATTCTGAAATCTGAAGTTGTATTAAAATAGATAGTTAGAGAATTTCCCAAGTATGTAATATATATTTCACACATACACGCACACACTCCCCATCTCACCCACCAACAGATTGTACAAAGTCCATTGCTCTTTGCTTCACATGCCCAACATCCCCACCGACCTTCTTCTCCCATTCCATCCACCTCTTGAATAGAAACTTCATCTTCTTAGCAGGCAATGTCAGGTGGGTGCATCTCTCAAACAATGACCTGGTTCTGCTCTCATTCTCATGCCCCTGCGCTATTTCTTGATCTAAATACACGCTCCACAGGTCCAGTCGTTTGGGGTAGTTTCTCAATATGTTTTCGAATAGACCTCTTCCTCTCTCTGGGTCCCCTTTTTTGAATTCTAAGAGAGCTGTTTGTGAGATCATTTTGATGTGTTCACTAGAAGGGAGACATTTCAAGGCTCTGTCTAGTGTTGCCTTGACTCTCTCCCCCTTTTCAGACGCATCGTTATCATCATTACCCTCTCTATTATCATCACCATTACCATCACTCTTCTCTTCCAATCTATACCTTACAGCTCTCAACCAGACCTCCATACTCCCACTGTATTTCCTACACACAGCTTTCAAACAGTCTTCCACATGACCATGCTTACCAGCTCGTTCAAATACATCAACAGCAGCTAGGTAGAGCTTCCTTGCATCAGTACGACTTAGAGCCTTGTTTAGCAGAGCCAGGGAATCTTCATCTGATCCATACATCACTTCTGTGTTGAGTGCAGCAACCCAGATGTTGAATTTTTCATTGTCTTCTCTGTAGTTGATGGTATTGAGGGCCCTGTCTACCAGGGAGCGGGCCTTTTCCAAGTCGCCTTGGCCGATGAGAAAGGCCATGTATTGGATCCAAACGTAGGAAGAAGATGGGGAAGCTAGGACTGCGGCTTCGAAATCTTCTATAGTGGTGGGTATGGAACTGCCGGAGAGACGATGCTTCTCTGCTGTGCGAATGGCATGTTCCTTTTCAGTTTTCTGGCGTTTCTTTTCGTGCTTGGTGAGCTTAGTGGTAGGGGCGGCGGCGGCAGTGTCGGTGGGGACTTCAGATTTTTTGGAAGGAGTGGGAATGCATTAGTGGACGAATTTAATACGGGTGGATGAGTTAGATGTTCAGATACAGTCAAGTAGAAGGAGAGTTGCTGCATTGCCGTCTAGAGAAAAATATATATATATGCATGTTATTTCAAATCCAGACTTACTTTGATTATTATTCTTCGGTTCTTCTAATAATTCCCACCCAGTTGGACCCGTAGGTTTAGTGTTCATTGCAATGGTATCATTGCCACCTTTTTCAGGAGTATTCTTTAGTTTTTGCTTCTTTATTTGAGATTTGACAACCATAGGCTGAGCAGGCCGGCTTTTCCTCTTTATTTCAGGCTTCATTTGATTCTTCAAACTAATTTTAAAGACAAATAATTGTTGAATGTGGCATCTGATGTGTCTGCTCCCTTGTTTAATTCCACTGGAGTGTAGTATCCCATTTTCTTGCAAATTTTCAAACTTGCGAATAAAACCCCGATTTCCCACATTTTTAGCCCCCATTTTTAATGCATAATACTTTCATACTAGTCATTATTGCATGAAATCCCCCAAAAGACTATTCCATCGCCAACCTTGCTGAACGACTATCATCTTTGACTAAATGGTGGGTGCTTCAACCGACCCATGGAGCCAATTAGAGGACATTGACGGCACTGCTCTCTATCAAACCCTCGATGTAGACTCAAAAGCGACCTACCTAGACATCAAAAAAGCTTACCGGTCATTAGCCCGCTCCGCCCATCCCGACAAGGGCGGGCATCCTGAAACATTTGCCAGAATCCAAGCTGCCTATGAAACTCTCTCAGATCCCAAAAAGAGAGAAGTCTACGATGCCTGGGCCAAGGAACTTCAATTCAGATACGTCAGATCACAGCCAGCTGGTGTTCCTCTGGGTGGAGAAGACATCTTACTGGATGAGTTTGAAGGCCTCGGCTTGAAATGTGACCCATCTACCCAACTGGTCGTTACATGTGAAGTCTGCAGAAGGCCAGCCACTAAGAAATGCTGGACTTGTAGCATGGAAATATGTGAATTCTGCACCCTTAAAAGACATTGGAAAGGAGATTTCCCCCTTCACTGGCCTTTGATCAACAGCGACCACATGAAAGAGCGGCTGGCCAAGCGCGAGCTGGAAAAGAAGAGGATAGAAGACGCCAAGCACTTGGCTCTCCAAGACCCCAACTACCGCTCAGATGCAGAGCTCAAAGATCTTAGAGCCTTCAAAGTAGCTGCTGCAGAGGTGACATCCCTTGTTAATGCCAAGGTCACCTATGATCATCGGCTGGGCCGGTTCTACATGTGGGCCCAGACCCCTCTGTTTGTCTTTATTGCATGCAGAGTGCCTGCTGGTTACGCTGACCGTGAATTGGTTGTAGAATGTTCCTCTGCTGGGCTTCTGATTCAAAGTGAAGGTTCACCTCCCTTGATTGACAGATCTTGGGAATATTCCATTGACAGTAACCAGCCGGTTGAAACTCTAAAAACAGAGGACAATAGGTTCTGCTTGATATCACTGACAAAAGCGCAGCCTGGGGGGGAGCATTGGAGTAGGCTGTTTAGAGGGGACAGTGATGGAATAAGGTGCCTTCAGCCTCCGTATAGCCTAACAGAGACTGATGAAGATGCTATGTTGGAGATTACTCTGCCATTCTGGACTGAATCACAAGACATTTGTGTTGACATTCAGTCCAACAAGGTGTCGGTGGACGTCAGAAATGGGCTTTCTATTCATCGTAACTTTTGGAGTAATGCTGAAGAAGCAGTTAGAAGGAGGGACTACATGGCAATCGATCCAGATCAGTCTACGTGGGCCCTTGATGATGATGTAGATGATAGTGAAGGGGGAGGAGAGAAGTGCAAGGTGCTGCTCCTCTGTCTGGCCAGACCACCTCCCACTGAGGAAGAGGTCATGTATAAGAAAGGAGTGAGACAAGATAACAGAGCCGCTCAGAGACCAGGGTCAATGACAATGAAAGGATGGAGGTTGTTTGTAGAAGATGAAGATGAGTTTGGGCTAGAAAATGTCTTAATGGGGATGTGTTTTGGGGCAGCGGGGATGAGCTTTGTTCCAGCAAAGCCGTGGAGACCTCAGGAACAGACTCGTTGGGCTAAGAGGGTGGAGGATCTTCCTGATGAAGCCCGATCTTTTGTACAGGCACTGAAATCTATCAGTAGTAATGGTGTTGGTGTTGGGGAAGAGAAGGAGGAATGAAGAGAAGAGCAGATGCGGTTGTGGATTCTTTTTAGTATCAATTTTACATCTCTCTTTACATACTCTGTACATGTATGTCACACATATCTACCACCAAACCTTGTCAGCATCATCATTATTACTATTATTACCATCCCCACCTTCAATTCCTTCTCCAGTAACTATCTGCTCATGCAACTGATGCACAGCACTCCAATCCCCCAACATGTCATCAGCCCTACACCCAGCCAATGCACTCACCCCTCTCTCCGGATACACTCCGTTATCGATATCATACATAACCTCTCTTGCCATCATTTCTTGCCTCTTTAATTGTACAGTGGGAGTGATGATGACGTCTTCCTTCTTCTTGGCATTCATTATTGATTCTAATGAAGAGTAGGTATCAGTGCTGCCACTACTGCTGAAAGGGTTGTTCTTGTTGTTGGTGTCGCCAGATGAGGTGTCAATGTCATCTAATGAATCTACTTTAGTAATAGTAAAGGCTGCATTGTAGCTAGCGCTTGGTGCATGTGGTCTGTGAATGGCAAAAGCAGAAGGATGTGCCACCAGGTTGAATCCGCCGCTCTTACTGCTACCTCCATTGCCGCCACTATGTGTTAATTGATACATGTGGGTGAATTTATCCCATCCATAACCCCTAAACCGCTCATCAAACCATGGTACATGCACTCTAGCCATTATTATAATAGGTTCATACCCAAGGTCCCCAAAGTTAACGACATACGGCCTATCAGCAATAAACCATTTCAAATAGTCATACGCAGTGGTGGGCGACTGGTGATGATCTCTTCTCTCATCAAAATAAGAAGCAGACCTGGTGATGAACGTCTTCATAAATACTTCTCTCAGTCCCCCCTTTGTTGGGCTTTGCACTGCTCTTAGTGCCACGGCTCTTCCTAGCTCTATAGGAAGCGTGTCTTTGGTTTCAAAAGATGGCACCACCACTACGTCCTTGTTCTCATGCGTATCCCTCAGCAGAGCGCTCCATCCAGGCTCTATCAGCAGCCTGTTTCTCATACCATGAGACATTAGGTAGTCTACATCAACTGGCATGACTAGTCTGGTGTGTGATCTGGCTATAGCCTGGTTTCTGAGGGCATTGTATGGGTAGGAAGAAGCCATGTGGTCGGGAGACACATGTTCAGTGATGAGGGTGATATCCATGAAACAATCTCCTTGTCTTTGTACATCAGCATGTAAGTAGGAAAGATCCTTCCTCATTTGATCTAATTTATGCTGGTTGGAATAGTGTTGGAAGAGAGGGAGGGGAAGGTAGATGACAGCGGAGAGAGGGCCTCGCCAATTGACGCAGAGGCCACGGAGCATGTAGAGTCGGTCTGGTGAAGTGTGTGTGCAAAGTGTAACATCTTCAATAGAGATGTGTGTGGAAGTCCAAGAGTCTACAATGTTCAGTGTGGGGAGACGAGCTTCAATTCTGGAAGAAGGGCTCTTGTATAAGAGCGAGGGGACGGGCGTGTCGGAGCATTGTTGGGCGGTGTGGGTGTAGACGGAGAAGTCGGTTTTGTCGGGGAGGGGGAGGGCTAGAGAGGTTGTGCATAGTAGAAGAAGGAGTGTCACTGGTTTCAACATTGTGGCTATACTATGGTTTGGAAAGTATATATCAGGCTTCCGATTCTATATCGCGATGGCGGTTGATTTTCAGTTGAAAAAAACAAATAGAATGAACTCTCTCATAACTATCATTAATTGGGTGTTCTGTGGTTGATGGTACAAGTATCTTAAGAAATTATGGATGTAAAATCGGATGGGGGAGCGATAAAGGTTAACCAACGTTGGAATTTAAATGGGAGCCCATCAGGCCTTCGGTTTCCAGCATAATATTTTATTTTTAAATTGTAACCATGTCATCCCATAGTATCAAAATGTTCGGTGAACCCCGGTAGTTAACTCGGAAGCGTTTGATTTGAGAGAATAAAATACCCAAATTCAAAATGGTTTCCGATAAAATTCGGCATAGTAGTAATCCAAGCCTTGCCGATGACTTGAAGAAGGACCCTTCACTCTATGACCCCAAGAGCAAACGAATAACAGCAGTAGACAAGGCCTATACCTCCCTGGGTGATCTCCGCTCCCTCTCCGCCCACCGAAAGCCTGCTCCTCACACACCTAAACCGACCCAAGCCCGCTTCCTCTACCTCTCCAGAAACGCCATAACAGACCTCCAAGGCATTCAACACCTCATCAATCTCCGTGCACTTTCCCTAGCTGAAAACAAAATCGCCTCTTTAGACGCTCTACTCCCAGCATCCACTCTCTACCTTCACACCGCTCTGTTCGAGGGCAACCCAATTGTCAACCGCCTTCCTTTCTACAGAGCTAAGGTCATCAATTTACTGGGTCCAGCTCTGGCCAACCTGGACAACAAGCCAGTCTCTTGGGAAGAGCATAACTCTGCTCCCTTGGTTATTAGACGTGAGCTGGCTATGCTTGAAGCCATGGTAGCTAATGCTCAATTGGTTCAATTGTTGGGAAGCGCTCTTCAACTATGGATGATGAATACTGAGCTATTATCATCATCATCATCATTAAGTATTAGAGGTGATAGACCAGGGTGTGAAGGATCTAGTGAAGAGAGAGTAAAAGCATTCAAGGAGCTGGTGGCTCAGATGTGGAGGTCTGCTGCTGCTGCTGCTACTGCAACTAACAACAACAACATAAAACTGTTAGAAGGGGCTATTCAAAGACAAGTAGCTAGAAAACATAGGAAAGTACTCCTTGCTCCAACGCTCAATGGAATCTCCGCCCCGCTCAATTCATCCAATAAAACATGGTGCTCTGCATACACACAAGTGGCACTTGCCCAGGTGACCGCATTGTCGTGCTTGCTTGACAAGATTCAAACAGTTGTCGGTCTAACTAGCTATTCATGCAGTGGTCAAAAGGAAGATTGGTTAGCGTTGATGAGAGATGCAATGGTACGTATAACAACTCCCTCTAGCTTTGTTTCAATGAATGATAACAAGAAGAGTAAGAATAAGGAAAATGCAGTGGCAATGGGGAGCAGCAAAAATGAGAATAGTTATAATAATAATGGTGATAGCAATATTTGTATGACAGTGACGGACATTCATCAGCAATTGCTAGTGCAATTGACTGGGCGCAGCAGCACAATAGAGACTTCTGGTCAAAGCAAAACGAGTCTTAATGATGTTATTGATAATAACCATAATGCTGATGATACTTTTTCTTGGACCATTCCTGTGGCAGTTGATAGCCCCAGCAAAAGATTGAGATTATTGACAACAATCCAGCAACAACAACAAATAAAAGAAGAGGAAATAACACTGAATGTATTGACACTGCTAGAAGACTTCCAACAAGAAAATGATGCACTCCACCATGAGTTGCAAATTGCTGTGAATAAGATGGTCACTTTGAATGCCCAAGTTGATGTGCTACATAATAGTACCAAGCGACTAAAGTATAGTGTGGAAGACACAGAGAGAAGGTTGTCTGTCAGTTATGAAGAGACGGCGGTACTGCAGGACATGGTGGAGTCGGCTGTGGCTTCCAAAAATGCGGCACAAGATGAAGTAGCAGCTCTTCAAGTACGGCTGTTGGATACACAACAGCAAGTCGAAGCAGTGAAGTGCCAACTGAAGAACAAGGATGCTTGTATTGTGGAACTGAATGAAGCATTAGAAGAAGCTGCAACGCCATGTTCTTTCCAAGTAGTGGTATCGTATGAAGCAGAGTGGATGGAAAAGGTGCAGCAGAATAAGATGTTGCAAGAGAAAGTGGAAGCATTGGAACAGATGGTGCATTGTTTTAGACAAGAAGAACATGAGAATACTGTCGCTGATCAAATGAGTTCTACTAGGTGTCTTACCCATGTGTTTAGACAATGGAGGAAGGCTTCCTCTTGGTTGGCATATGTAGAGAATGTAGAACAACAAGTACACGGCAAACAGCAACTGACAAGGACAAAGGAATGTCTTGAAGCCTGGCGTCGTTGCACACGTAATGAAAAGCAAGTGGCTGCATCTTGCCGTAATAGAAACAACAAGATGCTTATAACATGCACCCAAGCATGGAGGCAGTTCAGTCAAAGAGAGCTGCTCCACCGGGGTCTATCCACAGCTGCAGAGCTCAGTTGGGAATCAACCATCCTCAGACGCAGTCTTGGCGCCTTACTGTGGAACAAAGATTGCTCTGTTGAAGTTATCAACTATGCAGATGACCCATTGAATGCAGGCGTGGCTGCATTAGCACGCAAGAAGCATGCAACTGTGGCCCAACAGAAGACATTTCAAGCCTGGAGAGGTTTTGTTCAAATAGAGGTGAAGCCAGCTCAGAGAGCGGTGACTATTGCTCTTCAATACAGAGTGGCATCTTTGATGTGCAAGGCTGTGAATGCATGGCAATGTGGAGTGAAGCAACAAAAGATTGAAGCTCAACGGTGGTGCACTGCTGAAGAATACACGAGGAAACAGGTGTGTGGAAGAGCAATGGTAGCATGGAAGCAGTATGTGGCCAAGAATCAAGTCAAGTGCGCATTAACATTGAGGGCACAGCATTTCTACGAATATAGATGCCTGAAAAAGCCGGCTTTAACAGGGTGGGTCTCCTGTATGAAGGAACTAAGGATGGAGAGAGAAAGAACACAGCAGGAGCTGGAGAAGGCAGGCCAACGTGCCTGGGAAGCAGCCCTGGCTGCAGTGAAGGAAGAAAGAGAGGAGGCTGCTGGTGTGACACTAGCAAACAGGCATGCGTTGAAAGCTGCCTTTTCAAGTTGGAGAGCTGGTGCCATGCTGAGTGTGATGAACAACCAACATGCAGCAGAGGTGAATGAGCTCACCAAACAAGCGCATGTTCACAGAATATGCAGTGCCTGGAGAGTAGCAGCATTGAAAAAGCGTGTGGAAAGGGTACAATGTGAATTGACTCTAACCCAAGATCAGGTTTGCTCTTTGGAAGGTGATCTCACCAGGTGCCAACGGTGTGTTGAAGGGTTGAAGAGTGATGAAGAGAGAATAATTGATGAAAAGAGACATGTGGAAGCTCAGCTTCAACATGCGGTAGCTAGGGAGGAAGAGTTGTCATCACAGGTACATGAATTAAAGGAGCAGATGATATCTGCTTCTATAGAACAGGAAAGGACAGTGGCAAAGCTGACATCATCATTGGAGAGAGTCACAATGGAGCACAGCCGCATGACACAGGAAAGTGAAGGTATCAAAAAAGAAAAGGAGATGATTGAAGAGGCATTATCAGAGGCAGAGAAAAGAGTAGCGACATTGCAAGCAGAGCTGGAGGAGAAGAATGTGTGGCGGCGTGATGCTGAAGAAAGGGCAGAGCAGGCAGCAGCAACGGCAACTGAAGCGTGTTTCCATCTCCACCATCTTACTGAGCAATACGCAGTAATGGGAGAAGAGCTGCAGCAGGTGTTGAGTGACAAGGAGGAGGTGGAAAGACAGGCAGAAGAGGGGAACCGAGTGAATGATGTCTTGATGGGACGCCTGCAGGGGCTGGAAGGTCAAAAGGATGTGTTGGAGAATAGGTTGAAGCAACTGGAAGAGGAACTCGACAGTGCTGTAGCGGCTCAACAAAGTGCAGAGGCCTGTAGAGATGGGGCGCTCAAGCATGCCAGTAGAATGGCAATCATGTGCCAGGTGGAGAGGAGTGCTGTTGAGGAGATGGAGGCCATGATGACCTTGATGGTGAATAAATAAGTAGTTATGAGTGAAAAAGTGTGTAAACATTTTGGGTGCTTGTTTGTGTTACCAAAGATAGTGAAAGAAAAACCAAAGGGAAAAGTACTGGCAAATTGTAACCACAATTGCTGTTGTTGTTGTTTGTCTGATTTATAAAAGCAGGCGTATCGTTGAAAATTGCTCTCTCCCTCCCTCTCTCTCTCTCTCTCTCAAACCACACCACTGGATTAGATGCCTAACAACAACCTTTCCCCCAGCTGCTACCCCCTACTTCTCTCATACTGTATTATGAAACCTTTTACCATATATCAAATCAGTCGGATAAATTCGGATCAAAGAAACAACTAGAGCCAATACACATGTACAAAAAAGGGGGAGAAGGCCAATTCCCCTCTCTTTCCCCCCATCATTTTTATCCTCCTCTCCTAAATCTCCTAAATCCTAAGCACCTTTAGGGAATGCCAATCTAGCCTTCTGTTTCTCACTGGGCAGCTTAACATTACTAGCTAGGCCCAATTTATCTAATGCCTTGATAATCAACCAAGTCATATCAAACTGGTGTGGCTCCAGACCATGTCTGGCACTAAATTCAAAGGCATGGTGATTGTTGTGCCATCCTTCTCCGAATGCCAACAATCCCACCCACCAGTTATTTCTACTCAAATCCCCAGTGTTGTACGTCTGATCTCCCCAGACATGAGCAGCACTGTTGACAAACCACGTGATATGATACACCCAGCAGATTCTGAGTGCACCGCCCCAGACGACGGCGGGGAGTCCGCCCAGCGCGTAGAGAGCAGCGAATTGAGCTACTACGTGCCATACATAGTGTTTCGCAAGGTGGGTGTAGAATGGGTCTTTGGCCATGTCTGATGCATTGCTTCTATCGTGAACGCGAGCGTCAGTAGCTGCGTGGTCCAACAACCAGCCCATGTGACTCCACCAGAAGCCCTCATAAGGAGAATGGGGGTCGAGTGGGGTGTCACAGTGGAGGTGATGGTACCTATGGCTGCTCACCCATTCCAGGGGATCTCCTTGAACTGCCAGCACACCGCAGTAGGCGAATGCATACTCCAACCACTTGGGGGTGGTGAAGGATCTGTGACTGAGCTGTCTGTGGAAGCTAAGGGTGATGCCCAAGCAGCCGGTGATGAGATACATGCCGAAAAAGAGGGCCACCATTGGCCATGAGAAGGTGGCTGGAGCCAAGAGGCAAAGACTGTGCATGGCGACCATAAAGCCAACGTAAATGACATCTGTGGTGGTCCAGGTGCGGTCAAAGAAGCTAGGTCTCCTCGAGACAGTGTGTACATCTGAAAATAAGACCTTTTTAGCGCCTGGTTCTAGTGCCTGGGCGTCTTTGATGGGTTTGGGGACGGGTTTTTTGAGGTTGAGGGGTTCACTGAAGAGCATTTTGTGCTGTTTGTTGTACGATAAGTCTGCAAAGGAAGGTGGCTCCACATCTGGGATGTCCATGGAGGCTGTTTCTGGAGCAATTGGAGCCGCAACTCTGCAATGTGTGTGGGAGGTGTGGAGGGGGGGGTGAGTTGGTTGGTGAGTTGGTTGGTTGAGGGAATCATATCTTGGGAATGCTTTTCTATGTAGGGTAGGGAAGAGAAGAAGCATTGGTGTGTATATAAGAGATAGCACTGTATCAGTAGTAGATGGGTTCTAGCAAACGAAGCATTTTGAAAACTCTGCTGGGTCGAGGTTCTGGCGACGGTTGGAAATAGCTGGTCAGGTCCGGGAGAGCGCACAACAGCGCTAACACCAATTGTTGTTGCTTCTTCCCAGTCCAAGTGCCCTCGAATGATACTCACCTAGTCATATGGCTATCTCTATTGGTTTGGCACACGATAGAGGCTCCAATGCGCTGAGTGTGGCCCATAGCAAGCTTAATTGTGGCTGTCAAGGCCGGCTTCTTAGCAACCACATGGCGAGTCTTGAGGGGGTATTGTGCCTTTGGGAGCACTGACTGATAGCTCATAATACCCATGATTGCTCTAGAATCAATCAAATGCTATTTCAGACAACTTTGTTCTGATACTTTAATCAATGAATCCACTTTAGTTCAATCACTTGGTGCGGATAAACAGGCTTACTAATAGATTAACGCTTTGAAGCTCGTGTTTATTTTAAAGTTATAAGTCTAAGATCTGGCAGAGCGATGCTTATATTCAAAAATCGCCTTTCTCCAAAAAAAGATGAGCCAGCGCATCGCTGGGGTTGCCTCCAGATCTCTCGGCTCACCCCACACCCACACACCTCTCCCCTCTTTCTCTTCCACCCTCTCTCTCACCCCTAAAACCTCCAAGCCTGTGGTGCCAACATCAACATCAACCCCAGCACCTCCAACTTCACTCTCACCTTCATCTTCCACCACCACCCTACCTCCTCAACCCCCCCATCTCCTCCTCCCCCAACCCCAGCCAACGCATGCCTCCCATTGATCACCAACCTATCTTGTATCCCAGCCCCCAACTTGCTCGCCTCCACCCTCACCACTCCACCACTCCTCATTGAATCCAACAAATCAGTGTCCACCTCCCCTAACACTTGAAATGCATCTTCTATACTGGTTATCCCACTTTTAGTTTTAAATTCCTCTACCTGCCTCTTCCGTTGTTCCTGATGATGATGATTGTTTTTATGAGTAGGAGGAGATGGAGCATCTCTACCACCTTCTTTACCACCACTATCACCACCACTACTCCTCATCATCAACGTACTCCAATCCCTAGGTCTCAATAACTCTGCCAGCACTCTACCACCTCTATCACCTCCAATTTGAGCAGCAGCACTATGGGCCAGTTTCATATCACCCAGTATGAATGCAGACCATAACAGACAGTAATTCCGTCTGGTTGTATCTGATATATGGATGTGCAGACCATGATCTAGGAGAATTAATTGTGGCTGGTTGCAGTTGTATTTATGGAAATAGGGGAGGTAGGAGAGGAGGTATGATGAGAAATGTATTGAGCATGCTCCTAGTCTTCTCAAAAATGTAGCAATGCAATGATTAGACCTTGGCTCAGTAATGTCATTATCACCCCTACTACTACTACAACAACTACTATTACTACTACTTGCACTCCTGTTTTTTCTTCTAACAGTGACCAAGATATTCCCAGGGTGAGGATCTCCATGCACCACACCATGATTAAACATCTGCTCTGCAAATACATCAAATAACAATCTACCTACTTCTCTGGTGTCCATGTTGAGTTTACTTCTTATCAGATCGACATCACTAATCTTGACTGCTGCTACATCATCACTATTATGACTATCATCTCCAGTAGCCCATTGCATAGTGAGAACCTTTTTAGTAGATAGGTTTGTATATACATCTGGTATATACACTTCATGCCGCCGGTGATGGAATCTTCTAGCCATTTGTTGGGCATTTTGAGCCTCCTTGGTGAAATCGAGCTCCCTCTCTAGATTGCTCTTTAGCTGGACAACCAGCCACCTCCAATCAGAGGTGGGAAATAAAAAGGAACCAATGCTGACTATGGTAGACATGATAGCCAGGTCGGCAGCTACTGCGGATTCCAGTCCGAGGTGCTGTACTTTGACGGCAACTACACAATTGCCGTCTTTTGTCTTGGCTTTGTGCACCTGTGCGAGGGAAGCTGCAGCTGCTGCGGTTGGTTCAAACTCCGAAAACACATCCCATATGGAGTCAATTTCTAATTCCTTGCACACCATCTGGCATACTGAGTCAAAGGGTCTACTGGGCACTTTATCAACCAGGGTTTCTAACCGTTTTATATACTGAGGAGGTGCTGATCTCAACGCCACTGCCAATTGGCCTGCTTTTACGTAGATGCCGCCATTCTGTTCAAACACGTGGAGCAGTTTCTTGGACCCTTCATCATGGATTTTGTCTAAAGTGGCTTTGTAATCCTCTGGAGTTGCCATTGTGTACTGTAGAGCTGCTGCTGCTTTGTAGTTTGTTGTCGCCCAAATACCAAAGTGGATCAACCTGGCTGCTCGAGGTAAGGATTTAAGGACTTCGAGGGAGCCTGTTTCTTCGTGACGACTGGCGGTTGTAGCTACAAGGACACCTGTTGCGAGTATAGGAGTGGCAATGGTGGTGATGGTGAGGCCTTTAACTAGCTTCTTGGCTAGATGGAGATTATTGCTCTTCATCTTGGTTGGACGGTCCGTCGGTCAAGATGTAAAGGGTGAAGTGCAGCGGTTCTCTTTCTCAGAAGCGAGATTATATCCGGTGCAGTGACATTATATAATACTAGAGTTCGATCTAGCGACGACAGTGTGTGAGGATTGTTTACTCCCTAGGAAGATGACAGGATCCCTCTTTCCCTGGAAAGATGTTATACTTTGCTGTCTTGCTGTAGGTTTGACGTAGTTTCAATTTCGGCCACGTATATTCTTCTGGATACGAAAGTTTTGGAAAATACCCTTAAACAGCTGCTACTTCCATCAGAAAAACGGGTTGATCAACTCATTGATTCATGAATACCACACCGTCTCCCTCTCACACATTCCTCCTCAATCCTCCTCCATCTCATCGCTCTCTGTCTCACTCAAATCTCCATCAGCAGCCCACCCTTCCAATGCAAACAAAAACTCAATGAACCCAATCTTCCCATCACCATCCACATCCAGTTCTTCAAATCTCCTCCCTGCCAGTTTACCAATTGGATCACCCCCAGCTGGTGATTGTGGCAATCCCTGGGTATAAGTCTCTTCCATCATTGACTGGATCTCATCTTTACTAATATAGCCATCAGCTGAAGAGTCAAAGGACAAAAAAGCCTCTTCAGCGACATTAAAGGCGGCGAGAATGTCATCGTCAATTTGCTCATCATCTGCTGGTCCTCTCAATAAATGTAAAATGGCCAGTACTACTACCATTTCTTTGTAATCTAAGCTCTGTGTCATTTCAAAATCACTAGCTATGAATATTTGTTGGATTTCTTGGTCAGAGGGGGAGTAGCCCAGTTTGATGGCTGCTTGTTTTATTTGGTCATTGTTGAACAGACCAATGTTGGCTTCGTCGAGCTGGGCAAATACTTTTCTACATTTCTTAAACCCTTTATTGAGAGTGGTCGGAATTTTGAGGATGAGTCTGGCAAATGTCATTCTGCGTCTATCAGAACCTGCTACCTTGGCCTTATCCTACAGAGATAGTTATAAGGAGGGAAGAAAGGAGAGAGGGATGAGTTGTGAGTGAGTGGAAGGGCGAGAGCACATCAGCGATGGGGGCTGGTGTGCAAACTTTCAAACCATTCTGCAAGCTATTGCGCAGTTATGTTCACTTACTTGGATGATTGTTGCTAGCTGTTGTTCTAGGTTGTGCCTCTTCTTTATGCTGGCGTTCTCGCCCCTCAACAAGTCAAGACTCATTCTTCTTGTGCCTCTAGAATTGTTGGATTTTACACTACTTGGTTTCTTCAATGAAGCTGATTTTTGAGAGCTGTGCGATTTCTCAGAATTTGAACTTAACCGTCCGATAGATGCCTCTTTTCCAGATTGTCGCCTGTGTGCAGAAGCTTCGGGTTTGCTATTTTTTAATCCCATGACTAGCTTTGACAAACAATTGAGAATGTATGCACCGAAAAATCGCTATGAATGGAGTAGCATTCGACAAAATACAGCTTTAAAAATGAGCTGGGACATTTTTTGGAAACTTTTCTCCAGATAAAACCGGGAGAAATTTCTAATTCCCCAATAAGTTACTGTCAAGTTTTACCTAGTTACTGATCTATTATTAGCACATACTTGAGCCACCCCCAACCTTTCAATTGTAGTCACAATAGTCTGCAATTTTATCTGTTTTCGAAATGCAACCTTCACTCCACCTCCCCAAGTCTTGCGGGTTATCCAGCCGATCAATTGCACCATCAACCCACACACATAGAACATATCGCACCAATAGGTCAATACGCTCCAATGGAAACGGTGCCACAGCCATCACCGCCGAACTCAAGGAGGGCGACAAGGTGAAGGTCAAGTCACCCGTCACTGTCTACCACGTCGGCAAATTCAAGCAAGGAATAGAAATGGCAGGATTGGAGGGCACGGTAGTTGGTAATGCATCTCAGTTCCAGGGTCTGGAGTTGTCCGCCAATCTGCCTTGGAAAGTTCAGTTTTTCAAAGATGCCCCTGATGGGGGTAAACCAGTCAAGTTTATTTGCCACTTTGAAGAAGATGAGATTGAAACAGTTTAGAGTGTGAGAGAGATGTTTTGCCAAGCATTTATTTAACAAAAACACCAAACATTTCTTCATAGCTTGCAATATTTATACACTTGTGTTTGCTGATAACATTTTTGACCTCCCCTTTTAAAAAAAGAAAGAAAGAAGGAAAAAAATTGAATCTTCTAGCCATCAACCCTCCCCAGGAAGTGATGACTCTCCTTCATTGGAGCAGGCAGCCCAGCCTCTTTTTTCCTCCATCTCTGTTGCCTCATCACCGCCACTACATCAAACACACGCCATTGATATTCTGGCTCGCTCCTGCAGCATGCTTCTAGGAAAGCCAGGGTTACTGGTGATAACCGCGGATAGACTGGGTGTTCTAACGATGATGATGGCGTATTTATACTACTGCTGATATTTTTTGCTGCAAGACTTCCGCCATTATTCTTCCTCCTCTTATTTTTATTATTATTATTAGTAGTAATAGTAGTAGTAGTAGTATAAGTAGAAGTAGAAGTAGTAGCATTGATGGTATGGTTGTCCTTCCAATCATCACCATCAGCAGCAGCAGCAGCAGCAGCAGCAGCAGTACCACTACTAATAGGAGCAACCATGCTAATATCTATAGCAGCCTTCCAATCATCAAACACCATCAAAGCATTCTTCAACTTTCTATACCTACAACACCCTTCTATCAGCTCCTCAAACATTCTATGGCAATCTACAGACAACGCTGCCAGTGCACTGGGCTGGCTTCTCAGTTGTTTGTAGTAAAACATGGCGGGACGGAGCTCACCAAGAGAAGCGTGCGCTTGAGTGAGGGCTGCCAGGGCAAATGCATCCGGGATTTGAGCTCTTTTCGGTAAATATAACACTCCTGAGCTCCTGTTGCTGCTGCTGCTGCTGCTGCTGGTAGTGACAGTACTGGCAGGAGGAGGACCTGCTTTTTTGACTGGTGCACCAGTGTCCTGTAAAGATGAGATGTGCGACACAGATTGTTGGCCATTATTATTACTAGTAGCTGCTGCTGCTGCAGGAGGAGCAGGAGGAGGAGGAGGAGGAAGTCCAACTGCATTCCATGCCTCGGCCATCATGGTATGGTAGAGCTCTACAGCGGTTGATAATTGACTTTCTTTGACCAATGCAACAATCAATGCTGATCCAGTTGGTCCATCCAAGACTCCAGATCCAGTCATACTTTCTTCTGCCAATGATGAAGAAGCAGTTGATGGTGAACCACCACCGCCGCCACTAGTATGTGCGGTTGATATTTGATACGTGAGTGACTGATACAGTGTATAAGCTGTATCACCTCTTCCATTCACCGCACACGCTCTTATAAGTGTCAAGTACGTCCGCTTAGTGGCCTTCAACCCAAACGTCTGCATAATGGATAATATTCTCAGAGCTCGGTCTATGTGTCTTCCATCCCTGGTCAGTGCTCTGGTCAACGAGTTGAGAGAGGGGCTCTGCAGAGGAGCGTGCTTTCTAGCCAGCGTTTTCACCAGCTCCACCGCCTCATCTAGCCGGGATGCAACAGTACATACGTTTAAAAGGCAGTCATGCATGTCATCAGTAGGCAGAATGCCCTCATCTACAGCTTGCTGGTATAAAAAGAAGGCTTTATCTACATCTTTGACGTATCTACATGCTGATAGCAACACGCCATAGGTAACAGCAGAGGGACTGAGCCCCTCCATTCTCATATCTTGCAGCAATTGAAATGCTTTTGCGACAGATCTAGAGCTTCTTTCCTGTACATATGCATCTATCAACGTAGTATACATCTGTACATTAGCAATAATGCCAGTTTTACCAGTCATCTCATTAAATATGGCTTGAGCAGCAGCTGGATCTCTAGCCTTGGCCTGAACATTCAGCAACGCTCCTGCAGTTGATACAGTGGGCTTCAATCCAGCCTCACACAAATCAGTATATACTGACAAGGCAACTTTAACATCTCCAGTGGAGGCTGCTGCTGAGATAAGGGTGTTGCAGGTGATGACATCCGGCCGTGGCCCTGATCTCTTCATATCTCCGTAAACGGTTAAGGCAGCATGTAGTTCCCCCGAATCACTCATAAAGTGAAGCAAACTGTTATAGGCAACTCTCACATCATTTTCTAGAATATGTTTATTATTATAATAGCCATTGTTATAAGTATTACTACTGTTGCCCGTTTGTGATGATGTAATTAATGTTTTGCACCACCAGGCGTGCATGTCTTGGTACGCTCTGAGGGCAACGTCAACCAAAGCTGGCGATTCCCCTGCTGTGCATGCTGAGAATAGCGCAGCGTACATGTGAGGTGTTCTTTCCACCATCACACTTTCGTTATCGCCACCAGCCTCTATACCAGTCCACACATCAATGGCTCTATCTGATATACCCAGCCTCGTCATCATTGTCAGGAGAGAGGTGAACACATGAGCATTTGGTACTGTGGTACTACGGTACTCCGTAAATACAGCTAGTAGTGCCTCTATTTGATCTTCTTGTAGAGTTTCTCCACAAAAAGATGCTGCTGAGAAGAGTGCTGATAATATGTGGTCATTAAAGGGAACACCATACACATTTGTCATATCATACGCCAGACCAAGCAGCCAATGAGCGTCTGCTTTCTGACACCCAGCTGCAGCAGAGAATAAAGAGGTGAATGTGATTGCTGTTGGTTGAATGCCCTGTTTTAGTGATCTTTTATATAGATCAACTGCTTCTTCAAATAAACCAGCTCTTCCAGCACACTTTATCAGTGAATTAATGGTAATAATGTCGGGGTTCATGCCTGCTAAGATTAATACGCTCAAGATCTTCCTGGCGGTGGCCCAGTCACCCCGAGGAGCGCATGCGGCAATGGCGGAATTGGCCACCTCTAAAGATCTGTTTTCAGGGTCTAGCCAAGCTTTAGCAAAAATGTCAGCTGCTTCTTCTAGTTTTCCGCAAGAACCGAGGCAGGCAATGAGGGAGCTGTAGGCTCTGGCGTCGCGAGGCAAGCCCGCCATCACTTCTCGAGCTGCAATGGCTGCTTTGAGGCCTTTGATGTCTCTTTTTCTCTGGTAATATTTGAATATTGCAGACCATGCTTTGGGTTCTGTTGATGCTTGGGAAAAGGCAAGCTCTATGTTGCCTCTTGAGAGTGCAGTTTCAATTGACGATGGGGGCTTGTGTGGGTTGTGTTGTCGGTGGTGAAGACGGGGAGCAGCTTTTTGTATGATTAGAGAGGATGCTTTTGGTGTAATGTTTCGTGAATGCGATCCACATGTAAATTGTCCGAATAATTGCTTAAATCGTATCGTATGAGGGGCAGCGCTTGGTGTCTTCGCTGGCAACATCTAAACCTTTCCGATTAATTCTTGACTTGGCTGAAGCTTATCGAGTTTGAGAATAACGCGTGCAAACATGACTGTATTGGGTATGTATACATATCATTTATGTTTGAAAATGATTCAGTCGATTCAAAAACACCTCTCTTTGAATGGCTTCCCCTCTTTTTGTATGCCTTTTTTGGTTGATAAATGTTAACATCCCCTTTGTTAAACTTGATAGCACTTGTAAAAAAATAAGTAGTATGGACACTGATGAAAAATGGGGAAATGCAGACATAAGCAATAATCATCTTCTTCCAATATAAGCTTGTAAAAATTCAAGTGATGGGCTCCAGGTAACTGGAAGGCTGCTTCAGCAGGAGCTGTCGATGATGGAGGTTGCCTCTGTGACGACACCCTTCAACCCTCTGCATTGCTTCTTGCCAGTGGTGTTCTTTTTGAGAGACTTCTTGAAGGTCTTGAAAGGTTTGAAGGCCTTTGCAATACTCTTCCTAATGGCAGAGCTGCTTGGTATGGTGACCCCAGCACTGGCAGACAACAATCTCCTTCTCAACGTTTTATCACCAGCAACACATCCTTCGGTGTTGTCTTTCGAAAGACCGGCAAAGTATTGGTATGTTTTGACATCCCATCCCATCCCCTCCAAGGCGATAGCCTCGCAATTGGAGGTGTATTGTTGAGCGGTACTGGAGGGGGGGTAGCATGTGGACTGGCTGTCGGAGTTCTTCAAGACCCCGCTGCTGTACATACGGCAGTAGAATTTTGTCTCTTCTTCCTTGTAAACCACATAATCAGTGGTTTTTGTATCCTTTTTAACACTAGAATAGATGCATCCCTTGGTGATACAACAAAGGGCCTGGCACTGCTTCATACATGAATCACCACCGCTGCAACCCTCGCCCCCGCCACCAGATGGTATGCCAATGATTT
>Ga0114919_10000974_pt1 | contig 22983 bp, 19 predicted proteins | sample BlataG_FD_88682 | JGI IMG/M metagenome (GOLD analysis project Ga0114919, IMG submission 88682) | Deep subsurface microbial communities from Black Sea to uncover new lineages of life (NeLLi) - Black_00105 metaG | ecosystem: Environmental > Aquatic > Marine > Oceanic > Sediment | place: Atlantic... | reverse complement strand
TTGGTAAAAAATATTTAAAGCTCTTGACATTGGAGATAAAGAAACAGGAAAATATTTGGTTAATGAATCAGGTGAGCTTAAAAAGATTTTAGGATCAATTTCAAGCAAAACATCTAAATAACATTTTTTTTAATTTTTAATTTCTAATTTCTAATTGTTTGTAAACCTCAAAACATTGAAATTCCGATACGTATATATACCGGTTTGCTTATTCTTACTGTTTAGTGAGCTATTATCGGGTCAGACATATACCAATTCGCCCTATTCCCGGTTTGGCTTAGGTGATCTCGAACAAATCGGGTTTGGCCGGAATGCTGCCCTGGGAGGAATTTCCGTTGGAATGCGGAATCCAAACTACATCGATTACATAAATCCTGCTTCATACGCTGTACGGGACAGCATGTCATTCCTTTTTGAGTTTGGGTTAACAGGAAAATCCTCGAAGCTTGCCACAAACGATCTTTCAAATACAGTAAATGATTTCAATTTCAGCCATTTGGCAATAGCGTTCCCCATTTCAAAAAAGATAGGAGCAAGTTTTGGAATTGTTCCGTATAGTTCGATGAGTTATAAAGTCTCTCAACAATTAAGGGAAGGCGATCCGGATTACGATACTTCCATTGGAGATATTGACTATTTGTTTAGCGGAACGGGAGGTATACACCACTTCTTTATGGGTACAGCCTGTAAAATAGGAAAGAATCTGTCACTGGGTGTTAATCTTTCTTACCTTTTCGGAGCCATCGACCGGAACAGGGCGATAACCTTTTTGGATTCAATAAACTTACAGATTCGACCTGGTATATTTAACACCAGCATTTCCGAGAAAACTATAGTTGGTGATCTCAATCTTAACTTTGGCATCCAATATACTGCTTTTATCAAAAATGATCTTGAATTTACAATTGGTGGAATTTTCGATAAAAAGAGTATTATTAATGCTGAAAACGACATCTATAAAGAAAATATTTTATTCAATGCCGGAGGAGGAATGGTTAAAGATACGCTTGAATATACCACCGGGGTTAAGAAAACCATCCTTTTGCCTCAAAATATTGGTGCCGGGTTTACATTTAAAAAAGGAAAGACATTTCTGATTGGCGCCGATTATTATAGCCAGAATTGGTCGGAAGCTCTTTTCCTGGGAAAAACCGACTCTCTTGTAAATAGCAATTCCTGGCACTTTGGAATGGAGTTTACTCCGAAGCCAAATGCTCTGCGTAATTACCTTAACTGGATCCATTACCGGATTGGAGGACACTATACTAATACTTATTTACAGGTAAACGGTGAACAATTAAAAGATTTTGGCATAAGTTTTGGACTGGGTATACCGATATCAACTATGCGACCTGATCTTCAAATTAAAATGAAACGTTCAACTTTTAATATTGCTGTCGAATTGGGCCAGAGGGGAACCTACGACAACAATCTTATTAAAGAAAAATATGCCATTTTAAGTTTTAGTTTAACTTTGTATGATTTTTGGTTCATAAAACGTAAATTCGATTAAAACAGATGAAAATGAAGAAAAGAATCACAACATTTTTTTTAGTAATCTTATTTGCAGTTCTTAGTCTTCAGGTATTCGGACAAAAGGGCGTTGAAGACGGATCACTATATGGGCATGGTGAAGACAGTATCCGTTGTATCAAAAATTTATCACTGTACGATCAGTATTACAGACAAAAGAATTTCGAGGATGCATTACCATATTGGAAGATCGTATATTATGAATGTCCAAAAGCAACCAAGAATATATATATCCATGGTATTAACATGTATAAGGATTTAATGAACAGTACAACAGGTAATGAAGTATTGATTTATTCGTACCTGGACACAATTATGACGATTTATGATCAAAGAATTAAATATTTCGGTCAGGAAGGATATGTATTAGGGAGGAAGGCAAGAGACTTTCTGTTAGTAAAAAAAGATAACCCGGATGATATCAGGCAGGGATATGAGGCTCTTTCAAAATGCATTCAGTTACAGAAAAATAAAACTGAAAATTTTGTTCTGGCACTTTTTATGACATCTACAGAACAACTATTTAAAGAGGAGGAATTTACGAACGAAGAGGTCATTAAAAACTATGCGATCGCAAGCGAAATAATTGAATACAAACTTAGCCGGCAGGATACAGAGGACAATCAGGAACTTAAGAAAACGGTGGATGGTATTTTTGCCCGGAGTGGCGCTGCAACCTGTGACGGACTGATTTCTTTGTTTGAACCACGGGTTAAGAAAGATCCAAACGATCTTGAAGTGATTAAAAAATCCTTCCTCTTATTACGGGATGCAAAATGTACCGAAACCGATTTTTATTACCAGATATGCAAGGCGTTCTTTAAACACGAGCCAAAAGCAGAACTGGCATACCACCTGGCGCTATTAAGCAAGGAGCGGAATAGTTTTAACCAGGCAGCCATATATTACAAACAAGCCCTTGAACTCCAGACAGATGCCAAGGAACAAGCAAGATACTATATTGAATTAGGAGATATAACATACAGGAAACTGGGAAATAATTCACTGGCTCGTGACTATGCGCTTAAAGCTATTAAAGCTGATCCTGAATCCGGGCATCCCTATATGCTGATCGGAAACATTTATATTGCATCCAAAGGTTGCGGCAATGATGAACTGGCTGAAAAAGCAATTTATTGGCTGGCAGTTGACTATTATGTAAAGGCTAAAACCATTCAACCAGACCTGTCCGAAATCGCGAATAAAAATATCGCCTCGTATTCACAACATTTCCCTGATAATGAAACCGTATTCTTCCACGGATACAAAGAGGGTGATGCGTACCAGGTGGGATGCTGGATAAATGAAAAAACCAAGGTGAGGGTTAGATAATTCTGTTGGAGATAGTTATAATTAGGATAATAATACGTTGATAATAAGCTTACTTACAAGACTGATAAGTTACACAATTTCTACTTTATCGATAAAAGTCATTACAGTTTTTATAGGAAGTGTAATGCTTTGCTCTTGTAAGAATGATATTGATGTTATCAATACCTTTACCGAAATTCACAATTTACCCACCCAATCAGTAAAAAATCTTGAAACCATATATACTGACTCGGGAAAAATTCAAATAAAGCTACTGGCTCCTAAATTAAAACGATTCTCAAACGTTGAGGAACCATATATTGAATTTCCTGCTGGAATTGAGGTCATTTTTTTCGATAAAAAACAGGAACCTGAGTCGCAACTCACAGCTAAATACGCTATTTATTCTGAAACCAATGAATTATGGGAGGCCAGGGATAGTGTTATAGCCATTAATAACCTGGGTGACACCCTTAACACCGAGCTATTGTTCTGGGATGAAAAAAAAGAACTGATCTATACCAATAAATTTGTCAAAATCACAACTGAAAATGAGGTGATATGGGGCGAAGGACTGGAGGCAAACCAGGAATTCACCGATTGGAAAATAAAAAATGTCAAAGGAACCATTTACATCGATAAATGAAAACCAAACCTTTATTTTTTCTTGAAATCGTATGGTTAACCGTTGCTGTATTTTGTGTACTGGCAGGTATTCGTAATATTTATTTCGAGGGATTTAAAGAAAGTTACCCTTTTTTCATAATGGCAGGTATCTCCTTGTTCATGTATTATTACAGACGAAATCAACGTAAAAAATTCAAGAAAGAAGAGTAATATTTATTTCATGAACGAACTGCTAATGCCGTGTCAACTGGCAATTGACGCTTTAATAATCCGCTAAGCGGTTAATATATACTTCCAGCTCACGTTAAACTTAATGAATTATTTATTTATTATAGCAATTACCGTACTGTTTTATGCCTTTTTCTCAGGTATGGAAACTGCATTCATCTCATCCAATAAACTCAGGATCGAACTTGAAAAAAAACAGAGAACATTCAATTCCAGAGTTCTTTCCATATTTACCAGTAACCCCGGCCAGTATATTGTAACCATTTTGATCGGTAACAATATCGCCCTGGTTATTTACGGTATTTTGATGGAAATCATCCTCGAACCATTGATTTCCGGGGTTTTTTCTTCAGATATCAATATATTGGTCATTCAGACCATTATTTCCACTCTTATCATTCTTTTTTTTGCTGAGTTTTTACCAAAAACGGTATTCCTGCTTAGCCCCAATGTTTTTCTCAGATTATTCAGCCTGCCTGTTTTATTCTTTTACACTATATTTTATCCTGTTAGTAAAATAATAATCTTCCTTTCTCATTTTATCCTCAGGACTTTGTTAAACATTAAAATTTCAGAAAAACCGGAAGATTTGGTATTTGGTAAAATTGATCTGGACCACCTGATTAGTGAGTGCCGTGTAATAATTGATGCTGAAGATGATCAGGCTCTGAATATGAAAATATTTAGAAATGCTCTTGACTTTTCAAACGTTAAATTAAGGGAATGCATGGTCCCCCGTACTGAAATTATAGCATTGGAAGAAAACAGTTCAATTGATGAACTCTGTCAAAAATTCATGGATACCGGACTTTCAAAAATTCTGATATACAGGGACAATATCGACAATATCATCGGGTATGTCAATATGAAAGATCTCTTTAAGAACCTGAAAAGCATCAAATCAAAACTCGTAAAGGTTTCAATTGTTCCTGAAACCATGCCCGCTAATAAGCTCCTTGAACTGTTTGTTGAAGAAAAGAAAAGTATTGCTGTAGTTGTGGATGAATTTGGCGGAACTTCAGGAATGGTAACGATTGAAGATATTCTGGAAGAAATCTTCGGAGAGATTGAAGACGAACATGATTCGTCACAACTGGTTGAAAAACAAATAAGTGATAATGAGTTCATCTTTTCCGGGCGGCTGGAAATTGATTATCTGAATGAGAAATATCAATTTAATATTCCTGAAATTGACGATTATGAAACGCTGGCAGGTTTTATTCTATATCATCACGAAAGTATACCCAACATGAATCAACACATAAAAATCAATCCATTTGATTTCAAAATATTGCGTGTTAGCGAAACAAAGGTTGAACTGGTAAACTTGAAATTTGCCGGTAAGAGCTAATTCGTCAGACGACTTGGAGTCGTCTGACGAATTTTCAAATTTTTTATATATTTGCTGCCTGAATTTTTCATTCAAATCAATCTTTTTTGATGGCAACTTTACAAACAATCAGAAATAAAGCCGGAATATTGATAGCTGTAGTAATCGGTCTGGCATTATTGGCTTTTGTCCTGGGTGACTTTTTGGGTCAGGGAAGCGGGCCGGCATTTGGATCCAAAAAGTTATTCGAACTTGCTGAAATAAATGGCAAATCCATTTCATACCAGTTGTATGAACAAAAAATCCAGAATCTCATTGAAGTATACAAATTAATAGGAAGGTCAGTAATCGACGAGGCAACCAATGAAAGTATACGTGAACAAACCTGGCAGCAGCTTATCAGAGATTATGTTCTTGCAGATGAGTATAAAGAACTGGGCATAACGGTCAGCTCGGATGAATTATTCGACCTTATCCAGGGAAATAACCCTCACCCCATTATCCGGAATTTGTTTTCCGACCCGCAAACAGGACAAATAAATAAACCTGCCCTGATCCAGTTTCTAAAAACCCTTGATAATGATCCCGGTCAGAAAGCTTACTGGTTATTTCTTGAAAACGAAATCCTTCAGAACCGGACTTTCACTAAATATAATAACCTGATCGCAAAGGGGCTTTATGTTACCCGGCTTCAGGCTGAACAAGAATACCTTTCATCAAACAAGAGAATTGACCTGAGTTATATTGTCCAACGATTTAATTCTGTTCCCGACAGCCTCGTAAACATAACACAATCTGATCTCGAAAAGTATTACAAAGACCACAAAAGGGATTATAAACAAACAGGCTCGAGAGATATCGAATACGTTGCTTTTGAAGTTGTACCTTCCGCGGAGGACATCAAACACGCTGAAGACTGGATCAATAATATCAAAAAAGATTTTGAGGAAAGCGAGGAAACACCACAGTTTATCAATCTTTCGGCCGATACTCCGTTTGATGACAAAAACTATAAACCCGGCGAGCTTCCTGAAACCATTAAAGAATTTATCCGGGATGCAAATGTGGGAGATGTTTTCGGTCCGTATTTTGAAGAGGAAACGTATAAATTAGCTAAACTGGTTGCAATCAACTATTTGCCCGACTCTGTACATGCAAGGCATATATTAATATCGCCCAATCAGAATCGAAATTATGAACAAGCCAAAATAGAGGCGGATAGCCTTAAGAACATGATTGAAGGAGGAATTGATTTCGCTATCGTGGCTACCATAAATTCAGATGACCAGGGATCGGCCCAGTTGGGAGGCGACCTGGGTTGGTTTGAAGAAGGAGCAATGGTAAAACCGTTTAATGATGCTTGCTTCGAGGGTAAAAAAGGCGATCTTACGATTGCCGAATCACAATTTGGATTTCATATTATTGAAATACTGGATCAGGGAACAGCCGTAAAGAAGTATAAAATCGGTATTCTCGACCGAAAGGTTGAACCGGGATCTTCAACTTATCAGAATATATATGCCGAAGCCAGCCGCTTTGCCGGATTGAATGATACCTATGATAAATTCATTGCTGCGATTGCAGAACAAGGCTATGAAAAAAGAACAGCAAACGACATTCAGGAAACCGATAAACAAATACCCGGACTGGAATCCCCGCGGAGTTTGATCCGGGCAGTTTATGAGACCAAAGAGAATAATATTGTTCTCGATTATAATGACCAGGCTATATTCGAACTGGGTAATATGTTTATTGTTGCATATCTCACTTCCGTGCGTGAAGAAGGATTTGCACCCATGAAACAGGTAAGATCCGATGTCGAGTTTAATGTTAGAAAAATAAAGAAAACTGAAAAAATCACTGAGGATCTGAAAGCGGAAATTTCCCGGGCTGAATCACTTGAAGACTTAGCCGTCAGACTTAATTTACAAATCGAAGAAGCCGGTTCAATTAGTCTTAATTCATTTTCGATCCCCGGGGCAGGTATTGAACCTGTTGTTATTGCCACTGCCGTTAATTCTCCTCTTGACACTATTTCAAGCCCTATTGCAGGCAATAATGGTGTTTATATTATCCGTGTAAATAATATTTCCGAACCTGAAGGATCGGACTTTGAAATCGAAAAAGCAAGATTAAACAATAACTATCAGGCAAGGGCTAATTATGAAGCTTTCGAAGCACTGAAGAAAATCGCCAATATTGTTGATAAGCGGTCAAAGTTCTACTAGATTCTGGGTGCTGGGCCTGCCCCGTGAAATGCGACGCTTGCCCTGTGAAATTTGAGGTACGAAAATATTTCACCAGGGAAGGAGCATATTTCACTGGGGTTCTCGATTTCAGCCTAATGAAATTCGGCTCTACTAAGCTTGGTTCCGGGTTCAAGGTTTCGAGTTTCAGGTCCTGAGTTCCGTGTTCTTTGTTTATTGATTATTCGTTTCCAATCTACTTTTCAAAGATTTTCATACAGTATGTTTTTAAAACAACCAGTAAAACGACTTTCCAAAGTCGTTCATACAGGTTGCTTTAAGCATGGCCTGAGAAAAAACGACTCGGAGAGTCGTTCTACAATTATCATTCCGACTCCAGCTCGGGATACAAGTCATTCAAGTTCCATGGTATTGCCTTTGGTAGAATTTTTTTCTTGGTTGATATAAATCATTCTACTACAATAATCCGAGGCCGATGGCCTTATTTAATTACATCAGAACACCATCGGTGTTCGATTATTGTAGAAAATATGATCCGGAAAAAATACCGGTCCAACTACAACCGCTCATCATGGAGAAATCGCTGCATGGACCGGAACAGGAAAAAATTTAAATTAACCTGGTAAATGAACTTCTTCGATTTACATGCCGGCGTTTCTCATTTTTGTTACCACCTCTATTCAACCATCATTACTCCTAAAGCCAGGATTTAATTCTTCTGCTAATTGATTCTGTTCTGTGACTTCCATCTTTTTTATGGCATAATTTAGTCCGGTTATCTCAAAAATATGAAAATCTTTAAGTTGCAGATTATCAGCAACATTTATTTTGAATGAATATAAATTACGCTTTTGTTGAAAAAAAGTCGAAAAAACGGTATAACCTTTTGCGGTTTTTCGGAATTAAAGTATGGGGAAATGATTTTACCGGATAGAAAGTTTAGAGTAACAAAAATTTTCATTATGAAAAATCACAGGATTGATATTAATGATTTCAAAATTGAAAAAGATATAAAAATTACGGTTCTTGGAATGATCAGGCAGATAAAAGAAAATCTGCAAATAACTGAAAAGCTTAGTCCGAAAGAAAGACGCAGTATGGTCTCCTGTGGAGAAAACCGTAATGCTTTTGTTGAAAAAATTATTAAAGTTGCTCAGGAAAATTCACAGCTTTTACCCAGGACTTTCAACTTAAATGAATTAACAGAAACTCATAATATTACACAAAACGTAGCGGATATAATTCACGAAGTAAATGAATTACACAAACAATTATATGATTACTATCAATTAACAGGCAGCGAAACCTACAGAAAGGCCTTACTTGCTAGAAAACAACTGCAAGCTGCATGCACAGCAAATCCTGAATATAAACATATTATTGATGAAATACAGAGTAATAATGTAAGAAAGAAAAAAAGTAAGTAAAGTGTGAATAGTTAACTGTGATTCTTGATTTTGAAGCTCGACGCCGGATACTGAATACTTGATATTTGAAAAGTGGCAGAAGCAGCTCTGTTAAATACGCTTCTGCCATAGGCATTCCTACGGAAGCTGTATTTCATAATTTAACAGGGCAAGCAGCAGGAAGCAGGAATAAATCGATGAAATTGCTAAACTGCTAAATTGTTAAATTACTCTCCGCCAGCCCTGTGAAATACTGCTCTGCAGTAAAAGCTTCGCATTTCACAGGGTGAAATGGCTAAATTGTTGTAGGGCAATACAAAAACCGGAAAAACTACAAACCGGGAACTATAAACCAGTAACTATTAGGTGTAGAGCCGAATTGCATTCGGCTGGAAAAAGACCTGCCAGTGTTTATTGTTAAAAGTCCTGCGGAACTTACATAAAATGGCATTAACATTCGGGTTTAACGTGATTATCCCGTATCGTAGAAAACCTGGCAGCGTCTAAAACCCACAAAATATCCGTTTGTACGTTTCTATCGGTCGTACGCATAAAGGTAATATCAAAAGGAAATCTACCTAATAGATAGTCAGGCGCCTAACATTACTAAAACAAGTGCCCTAAAAAGTTGCTGAAGGTTCAAGAACTAATCGAGTTGGACAAATTAACCTTAAAACCGCAATCCGGGCATATGTCTATAATGATCGAAAACATAATACTTTCCCGATTGCATGAACAAATTTTGTTCTTTGAAGGAACAAAATTAGTTCTTCGGAGGAACTAATTTAGTTCAAATTATTTGCGATTTATTTTGTTATGGTTTAACTTATTATCCTCAAAAAAACCCTCGTCAGACGACTCAAGTTCGTCTGACGAGTTAATAAAATTGTTTAACCCGGTGATAAAAAAAAGGGTGAGAGCGAATACTCGTCGGACGACTGCAGTCGTCTGACGAGTTGTCAAGCGTCACTCTTCACCCCATCCTCATCACACCTCAAAAAGAAAGGAGATGTGCTGTGACAAAGATAAATAAATAATTAATTTCCCGGAACTACGTGTTCCAGCTTGTGAAAGGATATACCAGGCATTCATATATTCTTTTATTATTAATTTAAATTTTAAATAAAATGAAAAAATTATTAATAATTTTTGCTATTGCTATTTTTTGTACTGCAATGGTGGCTAATATTCAAACAAATTTTAACCTTCATGGTACTGAGGTAAACGCTGATCCTGGTCTTGATTGTAAATGGAATCCGGACGTATGTCCAGATCAGACTCCGAGAGAAGTATGTATTGATGGAGGCACCGGTAATGAATGTAAATGTGGCTCCGTTACAAGACCCTGTTGAACCTATTATTTATTTGATAACTAATATAGATGTCCCGGATCTCTTTTATTATTAACAATTTCTAATTTCAATATCTAAAATTCCAATAAAATTAATTTTGTTTAGGATGTTAAATCGATTACGGGACATCTTGATATTAATTTTAACTAGTTTTTTTTAAAAGTTACAATATGGCTAATAAAAATTTAACATTAATTATTTTAATACATATTTTATTTTTCCAATCTTGCTCTTTCCCAGACAAAAAAATAAATAACTATGAAAAAGAATTTACACCTTTGATTATACAAATTAATGAGGAAGATATAAAGAATAATATCAAAATGTCTGATTTTATAAATACTTTTAGATTGGTAAAACTAGAAACAACTCAACAATCGCTTATTGGAGGATTTAAAAAAATTATTGAATATAAAGGCCGGATTTATATTCATGACCGGTTTTCAGCAAAAACAGTTTTTGTTTTTAATAGTAATGGTGAATTTTTATTTAAAGTTGGAACTTTGGGCAAAGGACCTGGAGAATATCCCTATCCAGGTGATTTCACAATAAACAAAGTTGCTGGAGAAGTGTACATATTAACTCATGGCAAAATTATTCATTACAACTTGGAAGGTAAATTTCAAAAAGAAACCCCCCTGAATTTTCCTGCGCTTAAAATTGAATATACCGGGCCAGATTTTAATGCTTTTATAGGAGGAGGACAAGAAGACAAACTTATAATTTGTGATGATCATGGGAGAAAAATAACGAGTTATTTTCCATTTGATAAAATAAACAGAATGAGCTTATGGAACCCTTTGCAAAGTTTCCGAGACTCAATATTCTTATTTAGAAGTTTTTTAAACGATACCATTTATCGGCTTGAAAAAGATTTTATATATCCATACCGGATAATTGATTTTGGAAATAAAGCATTCAGTGCTAGACATATAAAACAATTATCAGAAATGCAAAAAGATAATATCATAAAAGCTCCATATTTATACGATTATATGACCAGAATCACTTCATATTATGAATCGAACAAATTTATTTATTTTACACTTTGGTATAAAGATATACTGCATTTAGTATATTATTCAAAGGTTACAAAAAATAAAATAGTATACCCAAGAAAGAATTTTAATAATGATATCACATTTACAAATACTTCTCCTTTAATCTACTCTGTCAATGATGAAGGAGAATTTATTTACCTTATCCAGCCATATGAAATAATTGACCAGTTGAATGAAATAAAGTTAAGCTCTAATTATAATCAATGGGATGAGGTAAAAAAGAACCGTTTTCAGCAAATGTTAGATTTTACTGAAGTTTTAGATGAAACCTCTAATCCAATTCTGATGATAGCCAAATTCAAGGATTTTTAGATAAACTAAAGCTTAAAAACCTCAAATTAAGTATAGTATCATTTTTGAAAATGATAACAAAACATCTTTTGTATTCCTAATTAAACAACCATTATCAAATTTTTCTTTTGTAAAATTATTATTTAGGTATCCTCTCTATATCAGAACAGGTTCAAATTTAATAGCATTTTAATAGTATTACAGTAAATGTAAATTTTAAAGGTGTGAAAAAAGTATTTCCTTATATATTGGTTATTATATTATCTTTTACAAATTTAGTTTTGGTTAATAAATTAAATACCTTAAAAAAATCATATAGCAATATTAATAACCAGAATCAAAAAGCTTTAATATACGAACTTGAAGATGATATCAATAAACTATTAAGTAATGATTCTTTGAAATTTCTTTCAGAACAGCAAGTAATCGATAAAAATATCCGCTTAGAGTCGATTAACGGAGAGGAACTTTTGCTACAGGATATAATTACTGATAAGTCAAAATTAATTTTCATGTTTTCAGAATTAAACTGTATCTCATGTTATGAAAAAATAATTAATGATTTAAACAGACATATTAATGTAATAGGGAAGGAAAATGTACTAATACTTGCTTATTATTCAAATCCAAGAGAATTATATGCTTTTATGAGGGTTAATCAAATAAAATGCAAGGTTTATAATATAGAAAGTAAAAGTTTAGGTCTAATGATTGATAATGAAAACATTCCATATTTATTCCTATTAGATAGTTCTTTTAAAACTAACTTTATGTTTATCCCTGATAAAAAATATACAAAATTAACAGAGGCATATCTGAATTGGATAAAAAAACAGCTTTTTAATGCAAATGCAGATTAATAAACAGGCAGTTTGTTAAAAATTTAACAATTTCTGCATGGTAAAAAAAATATCAATATATTTTTGAATCAAAAAATTTTATGATTTAAACATTATAAATCTTATTTCAGTTTAACATTTACTCACTTTGGATAACTGGTTGCTAATAAACTTTAACACATCGCATTACAACGGAAGTTTTTCTCAAAAAAATTCAACTATGATTGAAAATTATAATTTAAATATCTTCAGAATACTACCCAAAATTATTTTAAAAATATTTAAATTTCTCTTTTACAGCTTAATAATCGTTGTATTTGCACTTTTAGTACGCATTTTCATTATCGAACCTTCAAATATACCAACCGATAGTATGGAACGCACTCTTTTAATTGGTGATGGGGTAATAGTAAGCAAATTGCATTATGGTGCAAGGCTACCCAGAAGTCCTTATGATATACCATGGATAAAAGGGTTGGTTCCCAATACAGGATTTTTGCATGATATCTTTGATAATTCAATTTGGGAATACTACAGATTTCCTGGTTTTTCAAGAACAAAGCATGACGATGTAATAATATTTATTAATCCTGATTATAAAGAAGAATTTCTAATAAAACGATGTGTCGGTCTAGCTGGCGATACATTTAGTATTATCATAGATTATCACGTCATTAACTGACCGTATTTTTCAGTAGCTTATCTTCACAACATTCTCATCTTATCCGTTGATATACAGGCACATATGCGTTTGATTAAAAAATTGTTTGCGTGTTAGAATACGCTCTATTAAATAGAGAATCATCCCGGTAGGATATTTCATTGTTCACTGTCAACATATTGGAAAAAAGCATAAGTAATTTAACAACAAAATGTTAATAACTTTCATGTATTGTATGATTAATATTTAATGAATATATATTATCTTTATCACGGTAATAATATACAGTACATATGGACCCCTTTTCGTATTTTCTTGAGCCAACATTGGTATCACACAAACAATATGAAGCTTTAAGGATGTATTTTTTCGAAGACAGACCGGCTCGTGAAGTTGCCAGAGAGTTTGGATATACTTATCGTGCTTTCACTTCACTTGTTTCGAACTTCAGGAATAAGTTGGACAAAGATCCTTCAGGATCATTTTTCTTTGTGAAACATCAACCAGGCAGAAAAGTTTCTTCAGAAACCAAAGATGCCAGATCAGTTATCATTGATCTTCGGAAAAAGTACTATTCAGTCTCTGATATTAAAGTTGTTCTTGACAGCCTTGGGCAATCCGTTTCCGAGAAAAACATCTACAATATTATTTCGGATGAAGGATTTTCGCGTTTACCCCGTAGATCCAAACTTGTCAAACAACAACTCGAGCCAGTCTATCTGGAAGCCGATAAGTCCATCCCATTGTCGTTTGATCCGGAAATTTTCAAAAGCTCAAACGCGGGGATACTAATGTTTCTGGGATTAATAAAACGTTACAAGATAGATGATCTCATTAACAAATCAAGCTATCCCTCCACTTCGCAAATCACCAAGACTTCTTCCATTCTTAGTTTTCTTGCCTTGAAGCTGTCAAATCGCCGTCGTTATTCGAGCGATGACACCTGGTGTATGGACAGAGGCATGGGACTGTTTGCAGGGTTGAATGTCTTGCCAAAAACCGCGTGGTATACCTCGTATTCCAACCGGGTGACCAGTGAGATGAACCTGGAATTTCTGAAACAACTTCACAGGGTTTGGAAAAAAGAAGGATTGTTGGGAGATACCTCCAACCTGGATTTTACTACAATTCCGTACTGGGGTGATGACAGCCATCTGGAAAATAACTGGTCGGGCAAACGGGGCAAAGCGATAGGTAGCATGTTGGCCGTGTTGGCACATGATCCCGATACAGGAATAATTGATTATGGGAATGCTAATGTGTTGCAAAAAGATGAAAACGCTGTCGTGCTTGAATTCCTGGATTTCTATCACAGTGACAATACAAAAAAAGATGATCAGCTTCGGTATATCGTGTTTGACAGCAAGTTCACCAACTATGAAAACCTGAGGAAACTGGATCAGGCGGAGATTAAATTTATCACCATCCGTCGTAGGGGGAGGCAAATACTCGACAGGATATCTAATTTACCAAACTCTGGATGGAGAAAAGTCAAAGTTCCATGTGCCGGGAATAAACACAGAACTTTGCGTGTGTATGATGAAATCGTGTTCCTGAAAGGATATAATAAAGAGATCAGGCAAATCACCATTACCGGGCATGGGAAGATCAAACCAGCCGTGATTATCACCAACGATTTTGATCTGCCTGTAGAAAAAATAATACGGAAATATGCCCGGCGTTGGATTGTCGAGAAAACCATTTCAGAACAAATTGACTTTTTTCACCTGAATCTGGTTTCTTCATCCATGGTAATCAAAGTTGATTTCGACTTATCCATGTCAATACTCGCATATAACCTTTACCGGTTACTTGCCAGAGGATTGGAACGATACGAAAATCTCTCCGTACAAAGACTTTATGAAAAATTTGTTCTCAACGGAGCGGATATCATTATCAGCGAAGAAACAATTACGGTACAGTTAAGAAAGAAAAGAAGCCTTCCGTTGATCCTGGAATCCATGCCTGAATTTGCTCACCAAAAATATCCCTGGCTTAACAATAAAAAGGTTATTTTTGAAGGAGCTTCCTATATGTGACCTACGGGTGGTTGTTTACCGTGAAAATCTATGATTATTAATAATAAGGTTTATATAAATAATCGGTTACAAAATCTTGATGAAACAACACAATATGTTTACCAGGTTAAATTTCATGAAAATATTTTGAACCGTGAATTTTTTGAAGATAAAAGTATAAAGGTTGTTGAGAGTATTAATCTTGATAACAATATTGGAAAATTTTTAATGACACCTGTTAAGTCATCACAATTTAGAACTTTAAAGGTTGTTGATTCTCTACATATACAAAATGTCTCCCCTGAAAATGACTTTGTAAATTGTTTCCCACAAAAAGAAGGATACAATTGGAATAAGTATAATTTTGGTCCATTAGTTATTCCCCAAAAAGGGGTTACTGTACTATTAAAAATTAAAACATTAGCACTATATAAGAGAATAATTAAGGAATATGAAGAAAACGAGTTAGAAATAAAAGACAGCATAATTTATATAAATGGAAATGAAACACAAAAATATACCTTTAAAATGAATTACTACTTCGTAATGGTAGATAACCGGCATTATTCAAAAGATTCAAGGTATTGGGGATTTTTACCTGAAGACCACGTTATCGGCAAAGCATGGTTTATTTGGCTCTCATTAGACCCTAATAAAAAAGGCTTTAAAAAAATCCGGTGGGAAAGGATGTTCAGGAAAGTGGAATGAAGGATGAATTATGAGTTATGAATGATGATTGAGGATTGAGGATTTGGAATTGAATATTTAGGATTGATTGATACTCGTATCTGGATACTTGATACTGGCAAAGAGCTTAGGGCTGAGAGTAAAGCACGTAGAGCAGGGTGTAGAGCCGAATTGTATTCTGCTGGTCAATTCATAGGATAACAAGATCTCGGAACAAGGATTAACAATATATAATTGTTGAAGTAAAATGAAAAGAAACAGGGTAATCGGATTTATCATATTACTGGCCGGCGCTGTTCTTGCCTGGTCAATTTTTGCAACGAATAGCAGTTACATTTCAGTTCCGGAAAACACATCCATTCAATTCTCCAAAAACCATCATAATTACAGAACACTAAAACTAAATTCCAACGGCGAAACCGAATTTAGCTTTACCAATACCGGTAAATCTCCCCTGCTGATATTCAATGTAACTACAAGTTGCGGCTGTGCAGTTCCGGAATGGCCCGAAAAACCCGTCAGGCCCGGCAACGAAGGCAGTATTATAATTAACTATGATACATCAAAACCCGGAAGATTCAGGAAAAGCATAAAAGTCTTTACCAATGTTGAGAGTAGCCCGATTAAGCTAACTATTGATGGGGAAGTGATTAATTAATTCAGGTTACAGGTTTCGGGTTACTAAATAGCCTGAATTTTCAATAATTGCATCCTGTCCCTACATCCGTCGGACCGCTATGAGCTGGCTGACAGATTCGTTCTGCGATATGCACTACTCACTATGCAATGTTCTCAACAATTCAGCAATTTAACAATTTAGCAATTTCATCGATTTATTCCCTCCTCCTACTGGCCTTCCTTCATCCTTCATCATTCATCATTCATATTTCTCCCCGTCTCCTTCACAGACTCTGCCAGGTCTTCCCTGCCTGACTGCGTCGTTCAGGTGTTCTGACTCTGGCAAGTCTCACCAAGTCTCCCCATCTCCCAGTCGCCCTTTCTCCCTATCAATCCTCTCCATAGGAGTCCTACGGACAATCTACAATCAACCCTCAACATTCATCCTTCGCCCTGCCCCATGCTCCTTGCGCCTTGCTCCTCCATCAATCCACATTATCATTCAGGTATGAATTATCGGTTTTTAGCCGGACTTTCTTTTCCTCATCCTCAGAAAGGGAATATTTTGAAATCCTGGATTTCGAAGAATGTTCAGGTTGCTTAAGTCTTATATTTTTCCTTACATAAGCGGGTTCATCCTCAAGCTCATCAATATTCTCCTGCACTTCCTTTCTCTGATATCCCTGTTCTTTATAATATTCATGAGACTGCTTTAGCTTCTGTATTCGTTTTGCGGTTTTTTCCTGATCGGTCTGATCATACGGTTTACTTGATTCATTTGTTTTATGTGACCGGACATTTTCAACGACCTCAGACACTTCAAAATCAATTCTTCGCTGACTTGTATCCGTCTCGTCAAGCCAGTATGTTCCCAGATCTTTATCCTGCACTTCAAGGATATCATCCCGTACTTGCCGGGTTCGGATATCATCCTTTAAGGGAACCCTGTCCATTTTTTTCTCAATGAAATATAGTTCAGGAATACTATTGCCCTCGAATCCGGTAGCTATTATGGTGACATTGATTTTACTTTCCAATGATTCTTCTATACCTGTTCCCCAGATAATCAGTGCATTATTAGCTGCCGTTGCATTCACGTAGTCAGTTATTTCACCTACCTCATCCATACTTATTTCATCGGTTGTTCCGGATGTGATGTTCAATAGAATGCTTTTCGCCCCGGTGATATCGTTTGAATTTAATAAAGGAGATGTTAACGCCTGTTCGATAGCTTTAATGGCTCTTTTTTCACCTTCTGCAACCCCCGAACCCATGACAGCAACACCGGAATCTTTCATAACGGTTTCCACATCGGCAAAATCAACATTAATATAACCATGCAGGGTAATAATCTCAGCAATGCCTTTTGCGGCAATTGACAAGACATTATCAGCCATTGCAAATGCATCGGAAAGTTTAAGATCGCCATGTATCTCCCGAAGCTTTTCGTTATTGATAACCAGCAACGAATCAACGTGTTCTTTTAATTCGTTTAGTCCCTCGATAGCCTGATTGATGCGTTGTTGTCCTTCGAAATTGAATGGAATGGTTACAATGGCAACCGTTAAGATTCCAACTTCCTTTGTAGCTTTGGCAATAACCGGGGCAGCCCCGGTACCTGTACCTCCTCCCATTCCTGCTGTAATAAAGATCATTTTGGTATTACCCGAGAGAATTTCCATTACATCATCGAGATTCTCAATGGCGGCTTGTTTTCCGATTTCCGGTTTATTTCCGGATCCCCTGCCTTCTGTAAGGGATTCGCCTATTTGGAGCTTTACCGGAACCGGACTGCTGTTCAATGCTTGCGCATCGGTATTGCATACAATAAAGTTTACATCTTTGATCCCCTGTCGAAACATATGGTTTACTGCATTACTCCCCCCACCTCCAATACCTATCACTTTGATAATGGAAGACCGTTCAACCGGGAGTTCAAAATTCATTAAATCTTCTGACATGATGATTCGTTTTATTGAATAAAAAAATAATTATTCTCCACAGGAGTCCCATGGACAGTTTTTTAGAGTCACTTTATATTTAAGTTAATTGTTATTTGTTATAAGTTATACGTTATAAGCTACTATATCTTCATGAAACATGTTATTCTAATTAGTGCTTGCAAAAATACGTATAATGCATTGTATATTAGCCATGTACAATAATTATTAGGTTTGAATCTTTTATGGCTAAATTGCTAAATTACTCGCTTCGCTCATGAGGTTTTGCTTCGCCAAACGTTTGAACCGCTTAGCGGATTATCAAAGCGTCAATTGCCGGTCGACACGACATAATTAGTTTGTTCTTGAAATAACATATCAATTAAAAAAAAATTCTAATTGCTCTAATTTCTAATTGACCTAAATAATACCCAAATTTACTCGTCTGACAACTAAAATGCATTAACTTTTTACATAAACCATAACATAATTGCAATGTTTCAAATCTAAACTAATCGCCCGGCAGCAGTAGTGGTCTGACGAGTATCATAGAAAATCCCCATCACATTTCTGCATCCTTTTCGGCAAAGATATCGGTAAGGGTTTGTTTCCATCTGTCAAAGAATTTTCCTTTTTCCCTGGTTTCATCTTTCTTCTTCCCTGTCACCTTACTGTCTTCCTGTTCGATATTTTCTAACCTGTTCTTATGTTCGATGTATTCATAACCTTTCAAGATCAAACCAATGCTTGTTGAAAACATCGGTTGATTGATCTCCTCGCTAACATCACTAACAAGATGTTCATTCGGGTAACCAATTCTTACATCCAATCCTGTTTTAAACTTAACCAACTGTGGCAAATGCCTGAGAAGTGCACCGCCGCCTGTCAGTACTATTCCGGCAGCCAGTTTGTCATAATATCCTGAATTTTCAACTTCAAAAGTCACAGCATCGATAATCTCTTCCATCCTGGATTGAATAATATATGCAAGGCTTTTAAATGAAATTTCCTTGGGTTCCCTTCCACTGATTCCCGGGATGGTAACCACCTTATCGTCAGGGGCAATATCACCCAACGCAGACCCAAACTGTATTTTTAGCGATTCTGCCTGCCGGTGGAGGATTGCACACCCTTCCTTAATATCTTTGGTAACAACATTACCACCGAATGGAATTACCGCTGTATGCCTGATGATATTATCATAATATACCGCAACATCCGTTGTCCCTCCGCCAATATCAACCATGATAACCCCGGCTTCTTTCTCGTCATCGGTCAGGACCGCTTCTGCTGAAGCAAGTGGTTCCAGGATCAGCTCATTAATTTCCAGTCCTACACGATTTATACACTTACCAATATTTTTTGCTGAAGCCACCTGTCCGATAACAATATGAAAATTAGCTTCCAAACGAGTCCCTGACATTCCAACAGGATTTTTCACTCCTGTTTCATTATCCACAATAAAGTTCTGGGGTAAAACATGGATAATCTCCTCTCCTACACCAATAGGGATTTTGTACATATCATCAATTAATTTGATAATGTCATCCTGTGTAATTTCCTCTTCTGAAGAATCACGGTTAATATATCCGCGGTTTCGCATACTTCGGATGTGTTGCCCGGCGATACCAACATATATGTCAGAAAATTTAATTCCCGAACGTAGCTGGACATCTTCCACGGTTGTTTGAATAGCATGTACCGTCTCCTCAATATTCAAAACCACCCCGCGTTTAATCCCTTTTGAAAGAGCTTTGCTTAAACTGAGGATTTCAAGCTTTCCGTTTTCGTTTTTCGTACCGATAATAGCAACAATTTTGGTTGTTCCGATATCTACTGCTGCAACATATTGGTTTGTATTGTTCATGGTTTGTAGTTTATAGTTTATGTTCGTTGTTCGTTGTTCGTTGTTCGTTGTTTGTTGTTTGTTGTTTGTTGTTTGTTGTTATTTGTTCATGAATTTTATTCCCTTAAAATCACTGTTTTTTAAATCTAATATTACCTCCTCTACCAAGTTCTTTGTACTCTGGCAGGTCAATTTCCAGCCGAATGAAATTCGGCTCTACATTCCTTGGTTCATCCACTGTATTCAGCAATTCAACAATTTAGCAATTTAACAATGCCATTAACTACTACTGCCATTTCTCACTTTTATCTTTTATCTTTTATCTTTTATCTTGTTCCTAACCATCACCTCAACTTACACACCACCTGTCCTTTATACTTAAGATTTATGGTTTTATATTTATTCCAGCCTTCCCGGCTAAATCCTTTTTCATAGATTGCATATAGTTTGTTGAACTTTTCTTTATAACCATCAAATTCGCCAAAATAAATTATATGGGCTCCCACTCTTGGAATAAGTTCATATTCTCCGTTTTTATCTACATAGATTTGTTGGATCTGTGCATGCCAGAATTTATGATTGCTGATAAATTCAGCAAGCCGAAACAATTCCATAATAGTTCCCTCTTCTCCGGTTTCCTTAATGTTGGTTGCTGTTTTGGGTTTGAACGGTTCATTAATAAATCCATTAGCCACTAAAACACGTGACGTAAATTTGTCTGAAAGGGGTATTATTGCTCCTTCACTGTCGATATAATAGTTCTGCCTATTCCGGTAGAATATCCTTAAAATCGGTTTTCGTTGCACAACATCGATATTTAATGCGCCATCAATGGTTTTATAAATTTCAGCACTTTTAATGGAAGGAATAGCGGTCAGCAAGTTCTCCATTTTATCTGTATTTATTCCTCCAACGGGATGCCCCAGTATTTTCTTTTGCCTGTCCTGAATTACAGACAGAATATCTTCCCCGGTAACAAATCCCTGTTCCAATGAATCAAGGATGTTTACACGAATAAGTTTACATGGCATGTTGTGGGATTTGTCATCGATTAATCCCAAAACAACAACCAGATAAGAGATTGTAAGAATTGATATGATTATGTTTTTGACTTTTCTCATTGGTATGGATCAAGCCTAATGGTTTTTATTTAAATGTACAGGAATTTCAAAGTTTATTTGTTTCTTTAATTAATAAGCGAATATCGAACAAGGATTACCTTCGGTGAGATCGCCCCGATAACTATCGGGGTTAAGTTCCTTGTTGGATATTGGATATTCATTTTTTCATCAATTAATTTGTTTACTATGTTCTAATATACTTTTTATAGGATCCACAAGTTTATCAATATCTCCGGCTCCGAGTGTAATCAGTATTTCAAAATTTTTATTTCTGATCAGATCAAGCAGTTTGTTTTTCTCACAAATCGTTTTATTCTGCAATTTCATTTTATCAAAAATGATCTTTGAACTAACCCCTTCAAGGGGCATTTCACGAGCCGGATAAATATTAAGTAAAATAAGCTCATCCAATTCGTCCAAACTCGCTGCAAAGTCACCGGCAAGATGTTTTGTTCTTGTATACAAGTGGGGCTGAAATATTCCGCAAATTTTTTTCCCGGGAAAGAGTTCCCGCACCGAATGTATACATGCTTTCAATTCCCTGGGGTGATGAGCATAATCGTCGATATAAATTAAGTTGTCCGTCTTGATCTGAAAATCAAACCTTCGTTTAACGCCATTAAAATATAACAAAGCTTTTCGTATGGTTTCTGGCGGAATTTTTAATATCCATGCCACACCCGCTGCAGCAACAGCATTTTCAACATTCATTAAACCCGGAAATCCGAAGTGTACTTTTTCGATGGTTTTCCCCGGAGTAACGATATCAAAAACATATAAACCATCTTTTATATCCAGATTGCGGGCATAAAAATCTGCTTCTCCTTCAAGGGAATACGTGTACTGTTCTAATTCATGCCTGGTAAAACAGTTAAAATCCAATCCTTCCCTGGTTAAAAGCTTTCCTCCTTCAGGGATTTGGTTTGCAAATTGTTGAAAGGCCTCTTTCAGGTTTTTCTTATCCCCGTATATATCCAGGTGATCGGCATCTATTGAAGTAATAACGGCCAGGTAAGGAAACAACTGTAAAAATGAACGGTCGAATTCATCGGCTTCCAAAACAACAAAATCACTTTTACCCAAAATAAAATTGGTGTTGTAATTCTTTGAAATACCACCCAGAAATACCGTACAATCCAAATCTGATTGTTTCAGGATATGTGCTATAATGGCGGATACGGTTGTTTTACCATGTGTGCCTGCTATCGCAATTCCTTTCGTGTCTTTTGTAATCAAGCCCAGAACTTCTGAGCGTTTCATAATGTCATAGTTGTGTTTCCTGAAATAAATTAATTCAGAATGGTTTTCCGGAATTGCCGGTGTATATATCACAAGTGTTTCGTTCTTGTTTTTCCTGTTTTTAAAATTCCCGGGGATTTGCCGGATATTGTCTGCGAAATGAATGTCACAGTTTTCATGTTTCAGCTCATCTGTTAAAAAGGTTGAAGTCCGGTCATATCCGGCTACATCAAATCCTCCGGCAATAAAATACCGGGCAAGGGCGCTCATTCCGATACCGCCGATACCTATAAAATAAACCCTTTTAATTTTACTTATGTCCATTTTGTTGTTTCGTGTCAGTACTTAATCATTTATGGTCATTAGCTCGCTGCAGCTCGACTGATTCAGTTGTTTTACTTTTTACTTTTATCTTGATCAGTCATTTGCTCACTTTGTTCGCGTCATTAAGTGGTAACTTGCTCGTCACTTCGTTACGGACTCTGGCAGGTTTATTTCCAGCCGAATACAATTCGGCTCTACATCCCTTGCTCCATGCACTTTTCTTAACAATTCAACAATTTAACAATACTATTAACTGCTTCCTGCCGCTGCTACTATCACTCCCGCCTTAACCTTAGCCTCAGCCTCAGCCTTAAATAGTCATTATTCACTTATGCTTATGAGAA
>Ga0114919_10000973_pt1 | contig 23008 bp, 19 predicted proteins | sample BlataG_FD_88682 | JGI IMG/M metagenome (GOLD analysis project Ga0114919, IMG submission 88682) | Deep subsurface microbial communities from Black Sea to uncover new lineages of life (NeLLi) - Black_00105 metaG | ecosystem: Environmental > Aquatic > Marine > Oceanic > Sediment | place: Atlantic... | reverse complement strand
TCCTCCTTTTCCTCCCTCTGTTATATATTCTACAGGTCAGTCAAGGCCACGACAGAAAGACACGCAAAGTCCTAAAATGGGAATTCACTACTCCAGATGGCTGCCCAGACAAAGTTGTCTGCAAACAATTCACTCTCGACCAACCCTTGGAAACAGGCCAATCCCTTAATGTCACCTACGCTGCCGTCCTAACACACGCATTGCACCCAGTCCCAGTTGAGATCAGCCCAAAAGACAACCAAAAAGTCATCTTTGACGGTACACTCCACACTATCCTCCCGTATCCCATCGCCAAGGAAAAGACGGTGATTGATCTTCGCGTCAAGGGCGACACTAAAGAACAAGTAGATTTCTCAACTAAAGCAGGGCCAGTAGAGCTGAAAGATGGCAAATTGACATATGGACCATTTGCATCAGTGAAACCATTCTCTATGGAGCCTGTGAAGATTCATTTTGTCAACAATAACCCCTTCCTCTATGCTACTTCCGTGGTCAAAGAGGTGTATATATCTCACTGGGGAGCAGTGACATTTGAAGAAAAATATGAGATGCACCATGCTGGTGCTAAAATAATGGGAGAATGGTCTCGATTAGAGTACACAGCAAACAGAGAGTATGGTAGAGCAGGTATGCGTGAAATGCATGCAATCCTGCTGCCAAGCTCGGAGAACTTACACTTTAGAGATGAGATTGGTAACATTTCTACTTCTGCAGCCAGGCTGACAAAAGAAGGCATCCTCATCGGTTTACAGCCAAGGTTTCCATTATTTGGTGGGTGGAGCACTCGGTTCCAATTTGGATGGACACTTCCATTCAACAAGGTCATGAAGAAGATCAAACAGGAGGAGACAGGGGAGGTCGTGGACTCTTTCATGGCACCATATGGTCCTTCCATTAGAGATCTCGTTGTTGATCTTCTCACCATTAAAGTCTACCTTCCTGAAGGTTCCTCAATTACCCAGGTACAGTTTCCACTGGAGGTGGATGGACAGTACACTGAAAGGCAATACACGTACCTGGATGTGCTGGGGAGGCCAGTGTTGGTGATTCAAAAGAAGAATTATGCTCCCGAGATGAATTCTATATTTGGGGTGTCCTATAAAGTGAGCATGTTTGGAGCTGTTGAGAAGTCGGTTATAGTGCTGTTGGTGTTTGTGGTGTTATATATATTGACAGAAGTGGTGTCAAGGTTGGATAATGATGATAGCGGTGGAGATGGGAAGGAGAGGAAGGAGAAGGAGAGTGGAGGTGGTGAGAAGCCTCATGTTGAATAACAGAAAGGAGCAGTTTATTGGTTGAGTTCTACCTGGGCAATTAAAGATGTATGTAATAATAGCATGTCAGTTATATACACAGTAAGTAAATATCAAAGATGATAGATGAGATTAGACTCCCAATCCAGACTAGAAAAGAGCTTTGACCTTGAGGTTCTGACTTCGGTCAGTCAAACATGTGAGCGGTCGGAGCTCCAAGGTAGCAGGAAGGGGGTGTGTACTATTCTGGGTAGGTTTTGCTGCTTAGCTCGAGTTTCCGTCCTCGAATCGCTCTAATACTTATCTAGTTACAATGTATAGGTTGATCGAAGTTTAAATAATGCTATTACGTAGAAAATCGCGAGAATTTTGAAATTTGTATGGTCCAACCATTGGACACTCGAAATTTCTGAGGTCCCACACTGTTTCTTGGACAATGAGGCATAGTCCGCAGTTTCCTTTGCTTACCCCTCTAAATGTTGAGTCTTGGACTCCCATAGAATCAAATTAATTTTGAAATGCAATGTTCAAGCTTAACTCTTTTTAAATAGGACCTTTTTAAACACCATAGCAGAGCCCTGGGGGTTGACAACTGTTCTCTCCCTCGGCCAAAGTTTAGCTCTACAAACACAGAAAACACCTCCGATTTTTGCAAATGTGGGCTTTTAGCGGTGGATATGAGTTATTTGTTTTCACAATCAATGTCCTAGTGAAGGTAGCAATCTGTTTTTCAACCCTAGTGGCTGCCGACAGACTGATAAACGTTTTCAAGTATTTGCTCATAAAGGCGCGTGAAAAGGTCACTGGACATAGGCCTGAGCATGATTGGCACCTACTACCACTTCCAGATGACTTTAAGCTATACCCCAAGGTAAGAAAACGCGACATCAACGCCAATATACAACCTTTCTCCACTGCCCTTGGTATGCCTTGGACGGTTCAATGTTACTGGCAGAAATACCAATTCCCGCCACTATACTACTATATATATACTATACATGGAGTACTTCTACCCATTGCTTCGTAATTGATCACCATACCCTCCTCCTCTTCTTCATTTATACATCACAGGTTGCAATCCAACTACCTATGTTCAATGAAAGAGCAGTCTGCCAAGCCATCATCGACTGCTGCTGCGACCTCGACTGGCCAGCTTCCCGTCTCAAAATCCAAATCCTAGATGATTCCACCGACAAGGTCACCAGAGAGCTAGTGGACGAAAAAGTCCTGGAATGGAGAGAACGCGGTATCAACATCGACTGCTTAAGACGTACCAATAGACAAGGCTACAAGGCTGGCGCTATGAAGGAAGGAATGGACTTGCTGATCGCAGAGGGCTACCAATACGTTGCCGTCTTTGACGCTGATTTCAAACCAGAGTCTGACTTCCTGGAGAAGACAGTTCCCTACTTAGAGAGCAATCCTACCGTTGGCTATGTTCAATCAAGATGGGTATTCACCAACCCTGAGGAGTCGTACCTCACAAAAGCACAAGAAGTGAGCTTGAATTACCACATGAAGTGCGAGCAATACACTCACAGCGCCTATCACTCCTTTTTCAATTTCAACGGTACTGCTGGTGTGTGGAGGTCGGCTTGCATTGCTGATGCGGGTGGATGGAATTCAAGAACTACAGTTGAAGATATGGATCTTTCTTTGCGAGCTTATATTAAAGGATGGAAGGCCATCTTCCTGGAGGATGTCACCTGCTTGAATGAGCTCCCCGCTTCGTTCTTTGCCTATAGAAAGCAGCAGCACAGATGGACGTGTGGCCCCATTCAGCTATGGAGCAAAGCCTCTAAAGACATTTGGGCTTCCTCACTTCCCTTCTTGCGTAAACTAGAGCTGATTTCCATCTATTTTGGAGTTCGCAAATGCACTACTCACTTTGTCAGTCTGGGTTTCTTCTGCACACTTGTTCCTCTCACCGTCTTTGTCCCCGAAGTGACCATTCCCACATGGGCGCTCATCCACCTCCCCGTCTGCGTCACCCTCCTCACTTCCGCCTTCACTCCCAAAGGCTGGGCTTACTGCATCCTGTATGTATTATTTGAGAATGCTATGGGCACTGTCAAAATGTGGGCTGTTATTAATGGTTTGCTGGATTTGGAGAGAGCTCAAGAATGGGTCGTCACCACCAAACTGGGCTCATCAGATAAGAGACCAGGAACTGCATTGGCAATACCCTCATGCAAAGCATACCCTGCTGAGCTCTTCATGGCTGCATTTACCCTCTCTGCTGGATTTTGGGCTTTATTTGCAGGCAGACACTGGGGAATGGTACTGTACTTGACAATGCAAGGACTGGTGTTCATGGCCTTTGGTCTCAACTGGGTGGATGCTGGGAACCTCCTAGGAGGTCGTCTGGATGAAAATATCTTCAAGGTCCAAGTCAGCAGTAGCTTCCCCTTCTTTGGAAGCACAGGCAAGCAGCTGCGCAAGAAGACTGGTGGAAAGAGAATGGTGGAGAGAGCTGCTACTATTCCTATTATAGATATGAAGGCCGAGTATGAGGAAGAACAAGACACCAACCTACTCGTGCCTGGAAGCAAAGCATACAGTGCTGGTGCCGCTGTTGAAATCAGGCCCCTGTTACCCATCTCCACACCAGTAGCCAATGATAAATATGGCAACTACCATCATCAATCTCATCACTCTATAGCCATCCTCCCAAGCACTCCTGAATTCAACGACTGGGGTGCCCATGATAATGGCAGCGGCAGCGGCTCCCCCTCCAGTGGCACTCGCACCCCCGACTCTGGCTACTCTCTTGGCTGCGCTAGTGTTATATCAAGTGTGAATAGTCTTGGTGCTGCATCAACAGTCTCAGCTACCAGTGTATTAGATACACATTCTGCAGTCATATCAAAGCTGAAAGAGAGCACAATGACTACTACTGAAGATGCAAATGCAGCAGCTGGTGTTGTTAATGGCGGTGCAGGAGGCTTCCCAGCCAAGTCACCATCAAGCAGCTTAGCCAACATCTACGCATCTAGTGGTATGGCCCGGCGTGGGTTCAGGTTCTCCAATAACGGGTATTACAATTTCCGATCATAGTGAATGAATTCTTACGCGGACCCCACACACAATAAAGGAACAAAACTCAATACTAGATTTCTATTTCCTTAGTTGAATGAATAATTTGAGTGTGAGAGAAGTTGAGTTGAATTTGGTCTAAAATGATTCCGGATGATCAAGGCTATCTACCCATTAAGGCTGGTATCTTCCAACAAGATATTACTGTTGATTGGATATCTTGCAGCGGGAGAAAATTCCGGTAGCACTTATGTTTTTTTTTTCCATTGATGTGTCGTACGTGGTGTTGCTTTTTTTTTCACACCCATTGTCCCCTTTTTCCCAGGCAGGTTGGTCTTTCTACTATTTCTTCTTTATTCAAGCACATGGCATTGATTCTTCCCTTTCCCTTCATCTCCCCCTTCATCACAACAATCACTCCCCAGTATTTCGTGAGCTCCTGTTATTACAGGCCTGCTCTACGAGCTCCGATGTAACAATGCAACTCACCTTGTGCGTCACAATTTTTCATCACAATCACAAAATGGCTGTCATCACCCACACACGCATATATCAGGTGGAGGATAGGCGGGCAGTATTGAAGAAGAAACAGAAAAGAGGTGGTCCGGGACATGCTAAGAGAACTCCCAGAGGTAGTAGAATAGGGGGGGGAAATAAACAAAAACAACAGATAATGAATGTATGTGACTATAGCTAAGATGATATATACAGAAGAAGAACTTACTGGGGGGCAAATGTAAGTGCTGTGCAGATTCATGTGTCAAAGATTGGGAATCAGCAGAGAAAAGTCGGGGCCCAAAACAAAAGGGGGGGAAAGGGGGAAAGTACCACGGATGAGAAAGAAAACTACATTAAGAAAGGGTATAATTAAATAAATAAAGGAAACCTCTAGATATTTAAATCTACTTTCTATATAGAATCTACTTTCTATACAAAACTAAACAAGATCTAAACCATCTCTATCTGGTCTGTAGTACGTCAAATCCAGGGCATTTATTGCAGTATATTCCTGCCGCCTCCCCGTCTCAGCATGCATCAACCCCAGACCAGTTTCCACCGCCTGCTTGACTTGTCCATAATCAAGATACGCATTGGATCTCTTCATAAACCATTCAACAACACAGGATTGGTAAATACTCTTTATTCCCCCGGTTCCTGGTTGTGGACACTTGTGTTCTTTCAATACTAAATCCTTGGCTGCTGGCGTCATCTTCCTCCACCCATTGGTCGCCGTTATCAGGTCCTCCATCAATTCTACTTTCAACTCGGGGAGAGGCACTACTTTCACTTGCAGCACGTGGTTGAAGTCTTGAGCCATAAACTCAGCCCAGGCATGTTTATCACTGTTATGTATCGGCACTGCATCTATGTATACTGCCCCAGTTGGTAGGAAGATAAGATTACCTAGAGCAGCTCCATGCATTTGTAATAGTATATCTGCCTCTTGATATTTGGCTGCTTGCTCAGCTAGAGTTGCAGAATCTAGGATTTCTATACGCACATTGGCCTGGGGGAAATCAGCAGCCAGTTGCTGTGCAACTTCCTCTGCGTTGATGAAGCTTCTGCCATGGGCCAATGGGCGGTTGATGATGACAATGTCGGGTTGGTCTGGATCTGCTTTTTTAACTTCAGGGAGCCTAGCACATTGAGCAGCACGCTTTCTCCATGTTTCGATGACTGCAGGTAAGACGGGGGCTTTACTGAACCGAGCACGGCACCAAGGGAAACCTCTGCAATGAGGTCCAACTCCCGCCACCATTTTATTCACCATCACAACGGTGTGATTCAACCGTCTATCGTTGGCTCTTAGTAATGGCATCTGGCTGAAACAGGGCCATAGTTCCTCTCTGATAGCACTAGGCATCATGTTTGTCACTTCTCTCTCTCTATTGTACAATAATATTTGCAATTTGCTTCTAGACGCTTCCCCGAAAGAACACCTCCCCAAGTACATACACAATATATTATGTAATATAGGTGCCGCTTCTCCCATCAAGTGACCATAGTTATTCGTATAAGAAAGAAAAACAAGCAGTACCTCCTCCATCACAATCTTGGGAGCTGTTTCAAACCTAACCAATGGATCACGTTCATCTTCTTGCATAATTCTATCAAGATCGGCAGGTGTCACTGGCTTGACGCGTTCAGTCACATTGGTATATGACACAAATGGCTCCATCCCCACGTATGACATTTGTACCTCTGGCAATACATCTCTCTCTCCATAATCAGTCACATAGTAGAAGGTTCCATTCCACAGTACCAAGTTGTGAAATGTGCACACCCTGTTCTTGAATGTTGCACCTATACATTCATGATTAGAGTATTTCAATGCATGCACCTCTTTATCCTTGTCCTTAGTGTCCAGGGATCCATCATCTTCTCTAGGGAAGAGCTTCTTATAGGTAAGGAAGTGTGTCATGTTGTCAGCCTCTTCTCTGGTCAATCTCCACCATTTCATTTCCTGCCAGTCGTCTTTAATGGTGTTGGGATAGGTCTCAGAGGGTCTCCAGGAACTGTGGAGGGGAATGGGGAGGATTTTCTCTGATTCTGGAATATCTTCGTTTCTTCTGTTGCGTTTCTTGCCACGGACTGAATCTGGTCTAAGGATACTGGCACCATCACTACTACTACTATTACTGGCAGGTCTAGGAGTAGTGGTGGTGGTGGTTGAAGAGGAGGAGGAGGAGGAGGAGGTGGTGGTGGTGGTTTGGTGCTGGTGTCGGTATTGCTGTTGTTCCTGAGAATATGAGGAGGAGGCTGGTGGATTTGTATTTAGGAGATGATTGGTGGTAATAATTGAGGCCTTGATGAGGTTAGGGTCTTGCTGCTGCCGTAATGGTTGCTGTTGATGACCATCCTGCTGCTGGGCAAGACTGTCGGTGGTGGCCTGAGGGACTGCTGCTGTTGTTGCATGATGATCAGCTATGTGGTCTTCCCGTGAAGCATTGGCTTGATCAATGAATTCAGTCCGGTCATATAGATTGTTTGACCGCGATAAGCAGATCAAAGTTGTGAAAAGCTGCGAGGAATCAGGACGTTCAGGGTTTGAGTAAATGATTTCAGTTTCAGAAGAATGACGATAAGGGATGAATTCAATTGCGGTGTTCACATACCGTGCAGTATAGTATGTAATCGAGAGCTCTCATGTCATCATTATATGCATCAAAAGAAAGTGGTTGAAGATGTAGTTGATAGAACAGTTTTTCCAAATTTAACATACAATCACGGTAAATATGAGCTTGATTTATCGATTCATGAATTGATGAAGTATTTTGGTTGGGTTATGGCTAGCAGCATGGCTTTAAATTACACCTTTACCACTCTCCGTCTACATCTGGATGATCGGCTGCTCCCGAGATCTTCAAGAGTGTTTCTTCTGCCTTTGCACTTGACCAATTTGCCCCAAAAGAATCCATCAGCAGCGGCATGTTTTGTCTTCTTTTAATGTAGGCTTAAGAGCCATTGTCTTCCCATAGAAGAGCCATAACTTAAAGCCACCATGGTGTGCTTCAGGGCTCCCTCCATAGACTGCCTCTGAGATCGATCAGGCTGATGGCGTGGCGGCAACAAGTCAATTTTTAAACATGCCATGATGCATGTTGGCGTCCATATGTTTCTTTCTTTATTGATTAATAACATGTGGATGCATCAAACATACATGTATTAAAACCTTAGAACTTGTACGACGAGATTTCTTACCCAAACTTGACCGGAAACTGAGATTCTGTGATGACAAGCAAGACGACTCCTCAAATGGCATTTACCTCCTCAACCCGTCCTCTAGCACAATTTATCCACAGATTCACCACGCAATGCGCAGATGTATCCTTCCGCCAGCAATTGAAAACCGTCGACATTGCATCCAAAGCCTTTCACCACCACCGCTCTTCCTCCTCGCCTTGGCTCACATGTCGAGCCTCCACCTCCTCCTTTTCACCACCACCAACACCAACCTCATCACCACTACAACCACCCCAAACCCCATCAAACATCTTTGCCTCTCTCAGTGAAGAGCAAATAAGAGCCGTCACCGCTCCCTTGGGCGCCACCAGAGTCATAGCAGGACCAGGATCAGGCAAAACCAGAGTCCTCACCGCCCGTATTTCCCACCTCTTACAAACCCACAACGTCAGACCATGGCAAATAGTAGCCATCACCTTCACCAATAAAGCAGCCGATGAAATCAAAGAAAGATTACAAACCAACATTGGCCCCAAAGCGGCAGGGGAAATGTTTGCAGGAACGTTCCATGGCTTTGCCTACAGACTTCTACAACGAGCACTGCAGCCACCAGCAGAAACAGCACCATTGTCATCAAAAGCAGCATCTGAAGCTGCAAAGACAATACTAGCAGCATGTGGTAGAAACGGAGACTTCACTGTGTATGACCAGGAATCTTCCATTGCAGCAGTAAAAGCAATACTCAGAGCTGAAATGGGAACAGAACTCAGAGGCACAGAGCTGAACAAAGAAGCCAAGTCCATCCATAATAGAATATCCAAGGTGAAGAATTTCCTACCTACCTGTTACGGCTACACAGGAGAGGATGCAGTATCACAGTACTACCAAGCATCTATCAAACCAGCGGGAGAACAGTGGACTCCGTACGATACTGCAACGGTGAACAGTCTGGGACATTGGTACGACATGTATCAGAGATCATTGGTAGAAGCTAATGCGTGTGATTTTGATGATTTGATCAGCCTGACTGTCGGGTGGTTGCAGAGAGATGAGGAGAGTAGGGCCACGTTGAGGAGGAGATTTAGGCACTTTTTGATTGACGAGTTTCAAGATACTAATGGGCCGCAGTATCAGTTGTTGAAATTGCTAGCTGCTCCTGAATGGGAAGCCATAGATAGTAGTGGCGGTAATAATAGTAATCAATTACAACAACAAGGCAATGCAAGTGATACTATTTGGCCCAGAAGTGTGTTTGTGGTGGGTGACCCAGATCAAGCAATATACGGGTGGAGAGGAGCAGCTGTGCATCACATGCAGCACTCTTTTGCCCGGGATTTTCCAGGACATGCTGTTGAGACATATGATTTAGTGGATAATTATAGATCATCATCGCGTATTGTAGCTGCTGCACAGAGAGTTATAGACACAGCACTTGCACCACCACCACCACCACCACCACCATCAGCAGCAGCAGCGAGCAGTGCTGTTTCTTCTTCGTCTGATATTACAGCCTTGTCTTCTGCTTCTATTGCTACAGATCAATATGGAAGAAGAAAACTGAGAGCTCTGAAAGGCCAAGGACCTCAGCTTCAAATTACAACCAAGTCTTGCGATAGAAGTGAAGCCAGTTATATCGCCGATCTAATACAGCAGACACTGTCTAAAGGAGATATTGTAGAGGAAGAAATAGCAGTGCTGGTGAGAACACACAACCAAGCCAAGGTCATAGAACAGGAGCTGGTCAATAGAAACATTAGCTATGTTCTAATAGGCGGCGTATCCTTCTGGAAAAGAGCGGAAGTTATAGACATCTTGTCGTATATCCGTCTAGCAGCCAGCTTTAGAGACGACGTGGCATTAGAAAGAATAATAAACACACCTAAGAGAGGAATTGGAGCGGCCAGTTGGGAGAAGCTCAAAAATGCAGCTGCATCTTACAATGTCACTCTCTCTGAATTTCTCTTTGATTGCCAAGGTTCCGCTGTCGACGACCTTGGTTCTCTCCCCAGTGCTGAGTCTTTGGGTGTGGGAAAGAAATCGTTCGGATGCCTTGAAACCTTCAGAGCTCTGATTGTCCAAATACACAGCTCAGTAGCTACAAAGCCATTGGATCAAGCTATTCAAGATGTCATACAACTAGTAGCATATGAAAAGTATTTGGAGGATAGTAATCAGGAGGAGGAGATGGCAGCTGATAAGAAGCAGAGGTTGATGCAGTTGGTGCATGTAGCAGGGAATTACAGTACCGGGTCTTTAGCTGGGGGAGCTGCAGAGATTGATTGGTATGCTGACTCTGATAATGATAATGATAATGATGAAAAGCAGCAGGAAGGCTCTAATATAAAAGATACCCCTCCTTCTAATGCTCTTGCCTTGGATACAAATCAATCTCCACCCTCCTCCATTCCACAATCATCTGACACAGAGAGGCTGACTAATGCCAGAAGTTTCCTAGACGAAGCAGCCTTGTATGGTGGAGTGGACCAAGGACACAAGACCCCTGGTGTCCGCATCTCCACCATGCATGCGGCCAAAGGACTTGAATTTGATATGGTGTTTATACCTGGCTGCGTTGATGGATTGACACCTTTGAGTAGAGGTGCAGGCAAGGATACTTCTTCATCTTCATATGATCTATCTTCAACTAGTAGTACAACTGGTACGGTCCTGGCCATGGAAGCTTCTCCTACATCTCCAGAAGAAGAAAAAAGGTTGTTTTATGTCAGTATGACACGTGCAAGGCATCATTTGATCTTCACTACACATGGTAAGAGTATGCGAGGAGGATTCGTTGATAGGAAACCGTCCCCGTATTTGAAAATGGTGATGGCAGAGGCGGACGATGTGGTGATTGATGATCAAGAAGGAACCTTGACTGGAGATGGTAGCGGCAGCGGTAGTGGCAATAATAATAATGATAGGTATAGGACTAAGGGTGGTGATTGGATTAGTGGGGGATGGAAGAAGCAGCAAGGGAGACAAACATATTCTTCCAAGTCTCCCAAGTGGTATGGAAATAAGAAAAAAACTGCTACTAGTACTACTACTACTACTAATGGGTGGGGGGAACCTTCATCTTCAATGGGAGTGGCCCAGGAAAAAGCTCGAAAACGGACAGGGAGACGATGATTGGATGACTATACACATCCGTACATAACTGGTCTTATCTGCCTGTAACTCGTGATGCCTTATCCTCACTTCATAACCCCCCTTGTAAATATTTGAGAGGTTGCATGAAATGTACTGGTAGTTACTAGGGTTTACCAAGAGTCACCCACACCTCCTCCTCCTGATCCTTATGAGCAGAGGTTTAAGTTTTGGTTCCTCTTGCGCATTTTTCCCACACAGTCCTGTAGCAATCAAAGATTGGCTGTTTTACATTAAAGCAGTAGTGTAAAGATACAATTCAAAAATAAATAAGTGCTAAGAATCAATCGTCTTTTGATACACATAGTAGTCAGCATCATTTGTTTGTCACCATCCTCCTCCGACCTACCCACACCATTCAATCAACCAACTCTCTCTTTCATTCAAGTTCACAAGGTTCGTCTACATACAGCTCACACTCCTCCTTTGCCAACTCCTGCTCTTCTATTTGGAACAACTCATCAGCTGACATTCTCAACCCAGACGACAATGATTCTTGGTGCAGCCTTGTCGTTGTCGACAACACACCACCACCACTACTACTGCCTCCTGCTGCTGCTGATGGCAATGCTCCTTCCACCACAGAAGAGGAAGAAGATGATGAAGATCCTGCAGATGATGATAATGATGCCACAGTAGAGTTCAGCATTGAGTTCCTCCACCTTCTATATCTGACAGCCAACTTATCATAAGACACAGGGTTGGCCCAAGTATCCCCCCCTCTCTTCATTCTCTCCTGCTGGCCCACCACCAACTTCAAATCTTCGCCCAGCACCTGTTCAGCCACTGACTTCCACAATGACTGTACTCCAGGCACGTATCTAGCCCATCCGAGAAAATCCATAGACATTCGGTACAACAGACGAGTCTTCCCTTTAGAGCTAGGAAGACATACATGCAGTTGATGTAAATGTTTTGTACTCCCTTCTGCAGTACCGCCTCTCTCTATCCCACCTGGTCTTTTCAGTCCAATAGTTGAGATGGTTATACAAGGTGGTTCAAAGCCCATTCTAATGGGGTAGGGATCCCAGTCGCCAGCCATCATCTTGCCAGCATGGAATTTGACGAGTTCTGGGACGGGCCAGCCTCGGGCAAAGGTGGAGGTGTGGGTAAAAGGGGCATGCGCTAGATCTAGGAGATTCTCTATTAGTAGGCCGTGTTCTACTGGAACGTCAAGCTCGAGTTCTGTGTGGACCTCATAACCGGGGGGAGGAGCTGTGCATGATGGTACTGGCAAAGGTGGATAAGAGAAAGAAGTACCACTAGCAGTACTAGTACCAGTACCAGTACCAGCATCAATAGCACCACCTTCTTCTTTTAAGATTCCAGGCCATACCCAAATAAACCCATCCTTCTCCTCACAAGGCAAAGCATGCACAGAAATACCCCTACACAACACAGTAGAAGGCATTCTCTTACACTCCCCTCCACCATCAAACCTCCACCCATGGTAGGAGCACTCTACCTCTCCTCCCACCACCCTCCCCAGGGACAAAGGGCATGCACGGTGCGCACATTCATCTCTCAGGCAAGCAGCTCTTCCTTGTGCGTCTCTGAAGATAACCCATTGCTCTCCGAATAACTCAATGGGAAGGACGGTGTCTGGGGAAGAGAGCTTGGAGGAGAAGGAGACCGGGAACCAGTGGTTGAGGAGGCCGGGTTCTAAGTCTAGGCTGCTGTATAGACCTCTTTGTCTTCTTCTCTCTATTGCCTCTTGAATCAATTCCCTCTCGCTGTATTTTTTGTGTTGGGCGAGATCTGCAAGTTGATCCTTGGCTCTGTCCCTCGCTTGGCGGACCCTGACTCTTGGAGCTGACTCTACTACATCTTGGAACATGTATTTTTTTCCGAAGAAGCGGCCATATTTCATGTATTTGGCCTCGGGATCATTGTTGGGAAGGGGGGAGGCAGCGTGGGGAGGAAGGGCGGCGGGGGAGCGATGTCGTTGTCGGGAAGAGGAATTGGATGTGTTGTTGGTGCTTGAAGGCACTGCAATTGTTGTTTTGATGAATTGGTGGTGGAAGCAGCTGCTTAATGTGGCCATGGTGTTATGTATTGGGTTGTACTCTCAACAAGACGGAACTAAGTGTAGCATCTTAATAAAGTGGTGAAAATAGACGATTTATCCACCCTATTTAGAGCTATGGTCTATAATTTCACGTGATCTGGAACGCTGAATGGTCGATCGATCTCAAATGAAAACGGTGATGGTGAAATGAACGGGAAAGTGCGGGCAAAGGATGGATAAAGAAGGGATTTTGATCATCTTGCGCCGAGAGATGAGATTCGAGAGAAGCTCGACGTTCCTCTCTCCCTTTTCCCTCCTCTCCCCCCTTCCCCCGTGATTTCGAAAGTAGGCTGAGAAGATAAGAGATCACATACCATTTAAAGTATTTTTTTTAAACCTCTGAGATGAGAGTTGTTGACTCAAATTACCTTAATTTGCAAGCAATTGTATTTTGAGGGTCTCCTTTCAAAATCAACAGTCAGACGGACGGATGGACAAGAAACTCAACAAGTAAACAACACCATGATCGTTTGGGTAGCGTTATTCGCTGCTCTGGGAGGGTTCCTATTCGGTACGCTATCGCCTTGCACACACTGTTACTTCACCTCTACTTTAGCTTGACATTCCCACCGACAATCACCCCACCTCCCTCTCTCTCACCCCTCAACCCCTTTCTCATTTCTCCTTCTTCCCCAGGCTACGATCTGGGCTTAATCGGAGGCGCTCTCCTCAATATAGAATCAGACTTCCACATCTCCTCCACCTCCATCGAAGCAATCGTCTCTTCCGCCAAATTCGGCGCAGTTTTAGGCACCTTTTTCGGCGGCGCTTTCATGCTCCGATACGGTCGCAAACCCACCATCGCCATTGACTCCTTCTTCTTCATCCTCGGCCCCTCCATCATGGCTGCCTCCTTCAACATCACTGGCCTCATACTAGGCAGGATCATTGTAGGTATGGGTGTAGGTATCTCTGCCGTGGTAGTGCCAGTCTATCTTGCTGAAGTTTCACCCGCCCATATGAGAGGAAGGATCGTCTCATTATTTGAGTTGATGTTATGCCTGGGAATGCTGGCAGCTGCACTGGTAGATGCAGTATTAGAGAGTGCAGGTGCCAGCTGGCGGATTATGGTAGGATTGCCTGTTATCCCAGGATGCATCATGCTGAGTTCAATGTGTATTCTCCCGGAATCACCAAGGTGGTTGGTGGTCAATGACCGGCTGGATGAGGCACTGACTGTGTTGCACAAGGTGTTGGGGGGGAGGAAGGCTCCCAAGATATTCAGTGAACACCCTTCCTTTCCATTCATCAACGATAATAATAATAATGATGATGATGGTAATGATAGTAGTGGTGTTACTTTGGATGAAGAACAGCAGGCTATAATGGAAAGGGCAGAAGATGCATTGTTAGAGTTGTGGAGTACTGTACAACGAGATGCAGCGGCAACATTAGAACAAAGACAAGCAGCAGAGCTTGTGTGGTCATTGAAGAAACAACGACGACGACGAGACGGAGCAGATGGAAATAAAACGAGAGGGGGTAGTGAGAGTAGCCAACGTCGCCATCAGTTGGAACCGCTGAGAAAATCACCATCGGCGCTAGAACTGCAAGGATCATCATCACCGTCATCATCATTGTATATAGAGAGCAGCAGTCATCAACATACCCTGGCTGCCAATCCTTTTTCAGCTGAAAAGGAGCAAGGGCAAGGAGGAGGAGGAGGGGGAGGGTATAGCAATGATGATATTGAGCAGCCATTAGAAAGGATGACAACAACATCAACATCCTCCCAACAAGGAGGAAAGCATACTAATAGGAGCAACAAATTCTCAACTCAGAATGGGTTCTGGAAAACACTGGGTACCATGGTATTAGATATAAGAGTGATAGCCAGTGGAAGAGAAAAAAAAGCGTTTTGGATAGCATTCTGGCTGGCAGTCTTCAATCAAGCATGTGCCTCCACCGCCATCATCAACTATGCACCCAGCTTATTACAAACAGCAGCGGGAGCTAGTGACTCTACTGCAACATTTCTGACTGCTGCAGTGGCTGGGAGTAAACTGCTAGGAGTGGTGGTATCTTTCTTTTTGGTAGACACAGCGGGAAGGCGGCCGTTGTTGTTGTGGGGCTCAGCAGGCGCAGCAGCTGCAATGATTGTCTTGGCCATCGCAGATGGTCTCAGTATTACTCCACTGCTTGTAGTGGGTATGTGTTTGTTCATATTCTCATTCTCGGTTAGTTGGGCAGGTGTCTTTTGGGTCCTGCTATCTGAGTTGTTCAGTATGTCGGCGAAGAGTTCAGCAACCTCCACAGCCACCGCTGTACTATTTATGGTTGGAGCAATCACAGATGCCATCTTTCTGACGCTGTATGATGCCTTGGGAGCTTATACTTTTGCTCTGTTTTCTGGTATTTCAATTATATCTGGTGTATATGTGTTGATGCAAGTTCCAGAGACTAAGAATAGGGAGCTTAAAGATATTCAGAATGAACTGGCTCAGGATGGAGGAGGGGAAGGAGAACCTCTAGCTGCTCTGCTGGGAAAAGGGAGACGGTCTGGTAATGTAGACCATATCGAAGAGTGTGGATAGATGGATTGATACACGCATAGAACTGTTTTTATTACAACTTTATAGAATGTATACCCAGTACAGTACAGTACAATGCAATGCAATGCAATAGTGTAATTGTATTGTAATTTTCCTTTACTTTTACGGAATGCAAGTTCACTCTATATTTATTTTCATCTGCCATTTATTCAATCATCATTTCATGTATGTCTGGACTGCTATTAGTGATCAACATTATCATCATGAGACAATAGATTAGCAATTGCCCCAATCAGACCTGAACCAGGTCCAGGTGCAGGCACTACAGTACCGCCAATATTATCACCAACATCAGAGAGGCCATCATCACCTACAAATGCATCATTCCTACCATCATCACTATCTACATTACTACCTCCTCCTCCTCTTTCAATTTCCTCTTGTGAACAAAACTGGGGACACAAATCTGACAAGTCCCATTTCCCGATAGCATACCCTCCATTACTGGTTCTGACAGCCAAATTGGCAGCTGGCACCTGATACGACATCCCGTTTGCACATGTCAACACAGCATTGCCACTATTATTCTCATTCATTTCTGCAGTACATGAATTAGAATCTGGCACACATTCCCAATACTTGATTTGCAGACATGAAGCTTCCTGGAGAAAGTCGACTGTGTCTCCTAACTGAGTGGGGAGAACAAGGCCTACAATGGCAGCAGTTCCAGCTCCAATGACCAGAGTGGCACATACGATTTGGAGGGCAACCCACCAACCGTTATGACGCCGTCCTCTCCCAACTTTGGGGAGCAACAGAATGGTGACAGTTACGAAAAAGCCAGTCAGCAAAGCTGCAGATTGATACCATACGTCTACCAATGGCATTAATGATGTCGCAATGAACATTCCTGTTACTAGTATTAGCACTGTGAAAGTAAACAGCTTGCCAGTGTATTTTTTAATATTCAGTAGCTGATCTGCCCAGACACCTCCCAACAGAGAGCATACCCCTGCTGCAGCTCCACACACTACATAAGAAGAATCTAAATTAGCAGACGCCATAGCTCCCATGACGGCTCCCAAGAGATAAATACACGGTACTGTAACTGCAGCATATGGAAGTGCCTTTTCTAGATACTTTCCAAAGGACCATACAGTCACCAAAACGCCTATGATTTGTATGAGACCTGCTGTTAGAAAAGGGGAGGTGAACAGTCGCCACCATTCCTCCCAGCCTTTGATCAGGGCCAGGGACTGTGCTCCAGTGGAGACCAGGGCAGCTTGACTGGGGCCTACCCAGGGGTTTAGAGACAGCTCTTCTATTGTCCAATCTGCGTTTGATAGCGACATTAGGAAGAGTGTTATGTAGGCTGCGCTGAGGGCTACTAATTCCCATGTTATCCAGGATTTGAATACATTATTTTTTCTGTTTCCATTGGCAGCAGATGATGATGATGATGTTGGTCCATAACCTGGAGGAGGAGGAGGAGGAGGAAGGAAGACATTGCCATTGCCATTGCCGGTAGCAACAAAAGAACCTCCGCTTCTTGTTCCATTCATCATGGATCTCTGTGAAGCAATTCTGTCCAGCTCTGCTTGTTGTTGTCTAATAGCCAAGGCCAACTCAGGATCATGTTCCCCTCCTATTTCATCATTTGGCGTTGATAACGAAGGTTCTATTTCATGAAGAGTCATTCCTCTTACTGGGGCACTAGCTGGTCGAGTCATGGGTTGCTGATTCATGCGTCCAAAGTACCGCATTGCCAGCATATCGGCTTTAATATCATTCTTATTATAATTATCATAAGACAATCCCTGCTTGTCTAGTAGAAATGGTGATGATGAGTGTATAAACAAAGGATCCTTTTTCATTGGGAGGAGGACACTAGACCCAGCTGCTGGTTTTAGTTTCTTGTCTACATCCATCAACCAAGGTGCATTCAACTCTGCCCATTCAGTGATACTGCTACTCAGGGCCCAATTTGGTGTCATGGTGATGGGAGGTTTGAGAGGAAGACCAGTGACTGGGCATATGCCAGTCTTGCCTTGGGCCTGACCATGACTCAACCACTTTTGAATGCATCGTTTATCGTAGCTTTGACCGGTGGGCAGCATGACTGGCTCTCTCATGATGTGCAGGCATATTGAACAGAAGAAGTTCTTGGGAGCTCCAGCTTCTGCTGCTGCTTCTTCTGGGTCTTTGCCCTCCTCAAGAAGAAGAGAAGGGGCACAAAAGGGCTCTTGTTGTTGGTGGGTGTTTGTTGTTGTGTGTAGGAAGAATGATCTCTCATTCAATGCTCCTCCTCCGTTTCCTTGTGATAAGAGAGATGGTGATGTGTAATGAGCATCATGCATTGTTGTTGTTGGTAGTGTATTACTAATATTATTATTGTAATTATTAGTAGTTCCAAAAGTTATTTTGGAACTGGCGACTCTAGCAATGCCAGGGGTGTAGTATGAAGGAGATGGCTGAGAACTGCTGTTGGTGTTGTTGCCTACTGGAGAGTCAGTTGTTGTCGGTGGTCTAACTGCTTTGATGCTTTGAATATTATTATTAGAAGATAAGCCCATTTCAGCTAGCCATATGGAGACAAGCTGCTGGTCACCATTAGCACGATGTAAGAGGTCTTGGTAAAGGTCAGTGGGGGAGTCGGCTGTACGAGAGGAGAGAGGTGGGTGGGTGGGTGGGTGGGGTGGGGGGAGCGGTTGACTTTGTAATCGTTAGACCAGTGAAATTCTCAATCTTGTCGATCGTGTGTCAAGCGTACTACGTACCTTGCGTCGATTTTGGTGCCGTGCTATCGGAAGAGCCCGGACACAGACTCACAGTTGGTGAACTGGAACTGGAAACCATTATAATTCTGTTCTTTTGGCGCGTAACTACAGTTTGACGTGTTCTATCTATCCAAACATATAGTTACGCTCAAATGATTCCAGATTTATAAAATCAACAGATTTGCTACATTTAAGCTACGCCACTCACTTTAAGTCTCTCTCTGCCAACACCATGTTTTGAAATGCTCTCATGGGCCAGCTGGCCAGCTCTCTCTCTCTCTCTCTCTCTCTCTCTCAAATAAATCTCATCAATGATTTAAACAGCACTATTATATTTATAAATACATCTAACATAGATCATCCAACTTCACATCCATTTCCTCTCTAGCTCCCAAATCCTTTACCCTCACCAACCCCTTCTCCCATTCGTCTGGAGCCACCAACACCAACCTTCCCGCCCCACACCGCTCTGCAGCTTTAAACACCCACTTCATCTTTTTATCCTCCAACACCAAATCCGCACTCCTTCCCGCTCTTCTCAACCTCGCAGCAACACTACACGCAGCCCCCCTCATTTCAGGAGTCAGTGGCATCACCAAATCATCAATAGAATGTGGCAAGTCTGGCAAAAGCCCCCGATCTTTCAGCAGCTCCACAATGACGGCGTCGCCAAATCCAAACCCAGCACATGGTTGATCTTCCCCACCGAATGCGCCTAGTAATCGGTCGTATCTTCCTCCTCCACAGATGGCTCTTAGTTGTCCAGCTCTGTCGAATCCTTCAAACACAATGCCAGTATAATAAGCCAGTCCTCTTACTACAGAAGCGTCAAAGACGAGGTAATCTGCGTAGCCATACGCCTCTGCATAGGCAAATAATTGCTTCAACTCTGCCACTGCAGCAGGAGAAGATGCATTACTATCATTATTATTATTATTATTAGTCATATCTTGTAAGAAGGCCTCTAATTCTTCTACGGTCTTCAAACTCAATGCCGCCAATATCTGATCAGCCGCCATGCGATCTACTCCCAAAGCTTGCAGCTCTACCACTACCTTCTCCCTTGATATCTTTTCTAATTTATCAACCACCACACACACCGGTCCAAATGATGCATCTGGTACACCTGCTGCTGATAATACTGCTTGCAGTACCTTCCTTGAGGACACTTTGATACCTACATCTTGGGAGGTGAGTCCCAGGGTGGTAAAAAACGTGGTAATGGCAGCCAGCAGCTCAGCTTCTGCCTCTATGCCAGGTACCCCTACTATGTCCATATTCCACTGATAGTGCTCTCTTCTCCTACCTCTGGTAGCTCTCTCATACCTCCAACACTGGCCTATGGCAAACCATTTGGCAGGCAGGGACAGCCCCTTTTTTCCTTTGCCCAAAACCAGCCGAGCTAGGGATGGCGTGAGCTCTGGTCTCAGCGCCACTCTCCTACCTCCCTTGTCTTCAAAGTTGTATAATTGCTCTGTTATTTCCTCTCCTGCTTTTCTAGTGAACAGTTCCTCACTTTCTAATACTGGAAAGTCTACTTGTTCAAAGCCAAAGGACTTGGAAACGGAAGTGAAGTTGTCAAAGAGCCAGGTTTGGAGACGTTTGTCTTCGGGGTAGAAATCACGGGTGCCACGAGGGGGGTTGGTGTCTATCATTTGTTTGGCTGAGGAGCTGTCTCTTATAGTGGCACCTGCAGACTTTCGATCCTGTGATACAGTGGTATGGTGCGGTATGTGTACAAAAAGGGTGCGTTGGAAGAAGGGCAGGGTAGAGAGAGTTGTCGATCGAGTGATTGTCGGAGCGAGTTGCAAAACGTACCTGTTGTGTGGTTGCAACTGTGCCAATGACGTCTGCTTTAGCAATGCATCGTCTCAATGAAGTATATGTATGTATTCTTGAGGGGTTAATGTGCACTAATGCCGATATGTTGCCCAAAGGCGAACGTAAATTGGATGCAGCAGAAGCAGATAAAGCCTTCATCACAAAACGAAAGATTGGTTCTGTAAGGGGTAGTTTCATTCACAATGGACAATTTATAACTAAATCCTTATGATCAATTCAATTGTAGACAGAATTAGCAGCATTCCAACATATGAGGTCTTCACCGATGCCAACTCCAAAAACGGCAGCCATCGCCTCGCCTCTCTCTCAGAGTCTACATCATCTGAGCATTTGTAGATGGGCATCACATTTCCAAATAGAGGAGGCAACCAAATCATTGTGAAACACATGGGTGCATCACCTGATTTTGGATCTGCCACTCATATTTGCTTCCCTGTCTCCTTATGCATATGCAGGAGTGATTTTTGCAAAGTCGGAGCGTTATATGAATTTGCTGAGCAACAGTTGTTGCCATATACTTTGCATAAATACAAATACAGCATGGAACGTGAAATATATGGTTTTAAGGTTCTATTTGAGCGCCTCCAATATGATAAAGCAGCGTTTTCAACCTCAGAATCTAAGCAAACTAGCATCGCAGTAACTGGTATTAAAAATAAGGAACGCCAAGACCTCATACACGTAGCTGAATTATGTGGCATACACTACAATGAAACCATCAAACGCAAAGTAACCACACACCTGGTCGTCGGACCTCACAACCCCACTCCCGCCAGTGTCCTCCGTGCTATAGAGGCGAACATCCCCGTCCTCCACATTCACTGGCTACTGGACTCTATATATCATGTACAACCTCTACCTACCGAGAAGTATCTACTGGTGTCCATAGATCCACGTCTGAACCTATTCATGCAACACCAGACACAACCATCACAATCACAATCTCAACCAAGCCAACCTACTCCTACAGAAACACAACAACAGCAACATAGGATGCCTATGCAATCAATTGACAACATTGCTCCAACGATACCCCCAACATCAGCATCAACACAAAAGAATAATGAAGTGACGCAGACCCTTGATTTACAAACTGTTGCGTCAAATGATACCCATGTACCTATTGTTATTGAAGAAGAAGACAGTGGTGATACCCAATCATCATCACTGAGGCAAATAGAACAAGACCAGGACAACCCTCTACATGCTGTGATAATGACTAATCTACAAAACAGTCTACAGTTGAAACAACAGAAAGAAGATGTGATGGAGCAGGAGCAAGAATTGGAGAGGGAATGTTCACCTCTATCACCAAGCCACTTATCATTATCTCCGTTGAATAGAGCAGCAGCAGCAGCATTCACACCATTACCATCATTCAATGGTTATGACGATGATAACCATTGTGAATATGAAAATAATTGTATTGATAGTATTGGTCTTACTCCTAATCCACCCACATATATACAAGAAGAAGAAGGAGAGGCCAGTTATGCAGCAGCTGCTTCGCCAACTCCATCATTAACACCACCGCCATCACAGTCGAATAATATAATGACAGGTGGCGATGATAATATTATTGCTGATACAGATGAGGAGGAGATTGATGGCGATGATAATGATGACGACAACTCTACCCAGGTCAATAACATTGATCACAATATAACACCGTATTCATTACTACTACCACCATCAGTAGCAGTATGTATAGAAGATGATGAGAGTGACTACTTTCCCAGTCCCGGTATGACTTCTGATAATGATGGCAACAACAAGACCAATATGTTCTCCAGGAGAGGAAACAGCAGTGGACTGACGCAACTGTCCCCATCAGAAATCAAAATAGCCAAACCATGCATGGCGGCCCTGTCCTGTCCATCATCAACCAAACTGCTCCCCAAGCCTCCTCAAGGTTCAACAGTAAAAGAAGTGTATGGATTATCAAGCTTGAGAGGGGTGCAGTTTGCTCAGCAGATTGTGTCAGATGATTTGAGTGTTGTTGTCAATGTCAAGGATACTTCCCAAATGTTAAGAATAGTCATAGAAGAAGAGGAGGTGGATAATGGAGATACTGATGGTGAAGGTAGTAATGCGTGTCAACTACTGGGCCAAGCTGTGTATTTGTACAAGAGCGCAAAGATTAATAATAATGAATGGCAGCTGGAATACCATCAAATGTACAGTAAAAAAGATGTTGCTCAACTAGTACAACATGGAAAGAACATTCATAATAATAGTAGTAGTAATAGTAATAATATAGTAGGGGCCACTAGTAATCTACTAGGTAGCAGTTGTAGTAATAGTGTACTAGATTGTATGGGAGATGATGAAGTGGTGAAGAGCTGTTTCACAAGACATGGTGCTGTGTCTGATATTCAAGGTGCGGTACCATGTTTGAAGATGAGCGCAAAGGCAGGCGCGACTGCTTTGAATCTCAGTGATACAGTCAAAGGTGGTGGTGGTGGTGGTGGTAACAAGAAGAGATATGTTTGGAAGGGGACTACGTTTGATCCATATACATTGGAGCTTTTGTAACAAGCAACAGTTCAATGACGATGGTTTATTGCTAGTTTGAAGGAGCTCTCCTGTAATAATGGGTTTGCGACTGAAGGCTTGACCAAAGGCTTGACCGGTCAAGGGTTCAATTCCAGGCTCCTTTAGTCTTTGTCTTTGAATCTGGATAAGATCTAATCAGGATAAGATGGGAAG
>Ga0114919_10000972_pt1 | contig 23014 bp, 33 predicted proteins | sample BlataG_FD_88682 | JGI IMG/M metagenome (GOLD analysis project Ga0114919, IMG submission 88682) | Deep subsurface microbial communities from Black Sea to uncover new lineages of life (NeLLi) - Black_00105 metaG | ecosystem: Environmental > Aquatic > Marine > Oceanic > Sediment | place: Atlantic... | reverse complement strand
TCCAGTTGAATTTCACCCCGATCATCGAGGATTCAAAAAAGAAAGGGGGAAGACGCAAACAAAAAAAAAGGTTGGGGTTAGGCTTTTCCCAAATCCGCCAACCCCCCCCCCCCCCCCCCCAAAAAAAAAAACTACTCCTTCACACCAAACCCCACACACCCTTCCTTCCTCTTTCTTCCCGTTGCAGATGCCGCCAAATTAGCAGTTGATTTTGATAATGCCCAAAACTGGGATGAAGCTATCAAACACTATGCCATAGCAGCACAGTATTTCCTACTGGTGGTAAAATACAACAAAAATCCGGCCATGGTCAGCAATCTGAAAACCTCGGCGGTTCAATACTGCAAACGAGCTGAAGAGCTTAAAAAGCAGTTGAACTCAAAAGATCAAGCAGGAGATGGGAATCAAGTAACTAAATCCAAAAGCGGAAAAGGTCAATCTAGAGATGATGAAGCAGACGCTTTAAAAGCATCCCTCGGTGGAGCTATTTTAGAAGAGAAGCCCAACGTTAAATGGGACGATGTCGCTGGTTTAGAAGGGGCCAAAGACGCTCTAAAAGAAGCTGTCATTCTACCGGTGAAATTCCCCCAGTTCTTCACTGGAAAACGAAAACCTTGGAGTGGGATCTTATTGTATGGTCCTCCTGGGACGGGTAAATCCTACCTGGCAAAAGCAGTCGCCACGGAGGCTGATTCTACTTTTTTCTCTGTATCCTCGTCAGACTTGGTGTCCAAATGGATGGGTGAGAGTGAGAGACTAGTGAATGGCCTGTTCCAGCTGGCAAGAGAGAGAGCTCCCTCTATCATATTCATAGATGAGATCGACGCACTGTGTTCTACCAGAGGAGAAGGAGAGAGCGAGGCGGCCAGGCGCATTAAAACAGAGTTTTTAGTTCAAATGCAAGGTGTAGGAAAAGATGATGGTAAGAGAGTGCTTCTATTAGGGGCTACAAATCTGCCGTATTCGCTGGATCAAGCTGTGAGGAGACGATTTGACAAGAGAATATACATTCCACTCCCTGAACCCAGCGCCAGAGCCAAAATGTTCAAAATCCATCTGGGAGACACCCCCAATGAACTCACACCGGCTGATTTCGAGGAATTAGGAGCTCAAACTGAAGGATTCTCCGGTTCAGACATAGCTACCCTGGTCAAAGATGTATTGTTTCAGCCAGTGAGGAAAACACAAGAAGCAACGCATTTCAAGCCGCTCAGAGGCAAAGATGGCAAAGAATACCTGCTGCCATGTTCTCCTGGAGATACGGGTGCCATTCCAGCCACACTGCAGGAACTAGCAGATCAAAATCTCGCAGATAAGGTGCAGCCACCTATGATTACAAAGACTGATTTTGAAAAGGTGTTGTTGAGGGCTAGGCCTACTGTGAGTACCAGGGATTTGGAAACGTATGAAAACTTTACCAAAGAGTTTGGAGAGGAGGGGTAGTTCGTGTGCAGATTTGTTATATATATTTCAGACATTTTTATATTTATATATATGATATTGCTAGCTGTGAAAAATGGAGCCCTGTGCACAATGACTTCTTCACTACTACTGCTACTGCTGCTGCTTACTTGGAAGTATGTGTGTTTCGTGTTGTCTTACTACTAACAAATCAATGTCAGGATAACATTTATTTTGCAGTTAATACAGAAAAATAACACGCATACGTATGTACCTCTGCATGGTGTCCTTCCTCTCTGTTCCCAATCCATGCCTAGCTTCTCTTTGCCTCCCAAATTACTATCATCCATCTAGATTTCCCCCCCCCCCAATGCCCTAAACCCTCATCATCTCGTTTCTCTCTTTTTTCATTTACGCCAAAATTAAAAAGTTTTATTTTATATTTATATCTCTCTCTCTCTCTTTCTGTTCTTTCTTCTCTAATTATCAGGCATCTAAAGGTCTTGTGGCATCTTTCCAGTGAATTTAACTGCAATTGGCTCCACGTTCTGACCAATGCGACGCATGTTCTCATTGGCACCCTTACGGCCAGCATTGACCTTCTCTGGGTAGACACCATCCTTAGGGTGAAGGTATTGGACCTCACCGTTGGGGAAGACACGATAGATGTAGCCATCAATCTTGAACTTGGTACGAAGCTGTGTCAAGAGAGCCAAGCATTGCTCTTTGCGAGCAAGCTTCAAGAGGTTGGGGCCCTGGCGCATGATGGCGGCGCCACCGGTTGGCATCTCGAAAATCTGCTCCTTCTTGCTTTCCCAGGTGAGGACGTGGAACTCCTCGACCTGTGCTTGTCTCATGAGACCACCTGAAGAAGGGGAGAAAGGGGTAAGGGTGAGAAGAGAGGGACTTTAATTTATCAACATCGAAAAGTGTCGAAGGTAGGGCGATCAGAGGGCTTCGAATTAGCCATCGTCATTGTAATTCTAGCATCAAGTGACTATCATATACAAAAACCCGTTATTCATACTCAAGCTACTCACCAGTGCTACCGCCAAAGATTGGGCTTGGAGTAGATGGGTCGAGAGCTGGTGGAGACCATGGCTTTGTCTCAGCTGCGGCTTCTGCCTCAGCACGTACAACAAAGCGTGGTGCAGCAGAGCGAGCTGACTTCTGAGAAGCAACCAAGCGCTTGCCAGCCATTGAAGGCTTGACATTAGCAGTGAGCATAGTAGTCTGCATATCGTTATCCTTGATTGCCTAAACCAAAATCTATAGTTAGCAGTAGTTAAAGTATGCCCAAAATCAACCAGGTTTCGCTCTATTTACACCCGATCAACCCCAAGATTGTGCCTCCATCCTTTTTGGTGAAACCTTCATCCTGTCATTGGGACAAGGGAACAAGAAAGAGCTCCTCCCTCCCCTTTCCTTCTCTCCCTTTCACATCTTTCACTCCCCCTCCTCCTTCCCATCTCAATTCTACTACTTCACTACTTCAATCATTACATATACACACTTCCTCTTCAACCCAACAACCACCACCACTACTACAGCTCTGAGGACATGCCCACACCCCTATCGTCACCCACTCCCATCCATCTGGTATCACCCCCTTTGTCTTCCCCTTCTCTTCCCCTGGCAGTGAACCAACAAGATCTACCTCCATCCAACCAGCTACTTCCTCTATAGCAGCTACTACAGGGCTCATTAATTGCATTTCAAACACCCTCTCCCTTCCACACACCCCACACATACCTCCTTCCTTGTCATTATCATCATTATCATTATCATTATCATTATTATTATTATTATTGCTAGTGCCACTAGTATGTCTATGTATAGGTGTAGTAGGCCATAATGGGGTGCCATTAAACCAGTATCTAGCACATTGATCAGGAACTCTGGTTAATCGTTTACTAAAGGCTAGATACGCCGCTGCAATAGCTCTTCTGCCTTCTGCGCCCAGTACAGCATCCTCTTCGTACTTTTCCCCACTCCATACCTCTACCTGTTGTTTCAATGCATTACTACCACTACTAGATGCTGTTGCTGATTTATCTAATGCATCGCCTTGAATTATAATACTATCCTCATCATTATTATCTATAATACTATCATTTTGAAGTGTTGCAGAGAGAGGGCCTTCTTCTGCTTCATATCTCGTCAGTAAGTCTCGAATATGAGCATCTATATTGTCGTTCTTCTTATCATTGCTAGGCTGCTGATTATGATGTTGAAGATGTTGAGTCATAGTAGTAGTTGAGGAGGTTGGTTCTGTGTCAGCGTACAAATAGAAACCAGGAAGGCTGTGTTTTAACTTGGCTGCGTATGGCTGTGGATACTGTTGTTGTTGTAGTTGTGACTGGTTCTTGGCTTTAGTATTATTTCCTGATGCTTTATTGCTCGATTTATGATGGTGATGATGTGGTTTAGGTACAGTTGAGGGTTTGTCATGAGCTGATTTCAGAGCAGTATCTAATTCAGAGAAATCAAAGGCATCATTGCCGTCAGTACCATTATCCCCGAGGCCCCAGTCATTAGATGGTTGTTTTTTGATCGGTAGTGGGTGTTGTTGTTTTAAATGTTGATTTGGAGTTGGTAATCTCTTGCTATTTTCATCATCGTCTGTTATTACGTCTGCTGGTGATGGAGGCGGAGGAGAAAGCTGGCATCTCAATGCTTTCCAACTTCCAGGTTTAGAACCACATGAATCTTCAGTGCATCCAAATATGTACAAGAATCTATATTCTAGTGACGTACCACATTTTGATAGATCTAATGGTGCGTAAGTCTGGGTGAGGAGAAAATGGGAGGAGGAGGGAGGGTTGGTTGTCAGAATATACGGGGGAGAGAGAAGTGGAGGAGGGGGAGAGGGTGGACGTGGCGTCGGCAATTATGAGGGGGGAGAGCGACCATACCTGAAGAATAAGAGTTAATTCGGAGCAGCAGATATCACACCGTGTCATATAAGATGGTGGCTTGCCTACTTCTTTGAAATATATAGGTTGGCCACCAACTCGAGTTGAATATGCATCTGGGCAATCTTCACTTGATAACACATGGCCAGGCCGTCCAATCAGCAGTTGTGACGACATCATAGTACATTCATAATATTCTCAGTGCATTTAATATGCAATCATAGTGCATGAGTCGAGAATCATCAAGGTTTCAAAGGCGTTTTTCCAACATTGTGTAACAGGTGTGTTCAAAATGACAGCTTCTCTTGAAAATACGTCATTATCACGCTTTATATTACATTTTTCAATTTATGTACGTCTTTTTCACTCATTAAAAGTACACTTGATTCACCAATGGGTGATAAATTGCTCCGAATATCCAAACTTAATCTGATCTCTGCACCATATGCACCAATACTTCGTCTTCAAGAGCTATTATGGGAGCAACGACGGCAAGATTTTATACCAGACACGATGCTGGTTCTACAGGTATGATTAATCCCCCCAGTATCTACCACCCACTCAACCATCTCTCTCTCAACATTCTCCCACCCTTCCCTCACACACAGCACTCTCCCGTCTACACAATTGGAAAACGAGGCAAAGAATCCGACTTCATAGAAACACAACCCTTATCCCCATGTCAACAACAACAATCATACACAATACACACAATTCCCAGGGGAGGAGAGACCACCTACCACGGTCCAGGCCAACTCGTCTGCTACCCCATCCTCTCCCTCCGTCCCCTCTCCCTCGGTGCCAGAGCCTACGTAGAGGCCCTGGAAGACGCCATGATACAAGTAGCAGGCGCATATGGCATCTCAGCTAGGGGAAGGGTACCAGGTAGGACTGGGGTTTGGGTAGGAGAGAGAAAATTAGGGGCTGTAGGGGTCAGAATATCAAGAGGAGTCACTTCTCATGGGCTAGCATTGAATGTGACGGGGGAGCCGATGAATTGGTTTCAAAGGATTGTCGCCTGTGGGGCCCCTGATAAGCAAGCTACAAGCTTGGAAACTGAACTGAATCGTAGCTATAGCAATAGTGATGATATTAGCATTAAGATGGCCACCACAGCAGACATATTAACAAGATCGTTGACATCTAGAATTGGATACACACATGTACAGCAGCTTCCTGATGTATTGGATTTGTGTGAACAGTATAACATTAAATTAAAAGAAGAACTGTAACTAATCATTGGTGTTGCTGTTGCTGTTGCTGCTGTTGTGGTGGTGGTAGTTTCCCTACGGGTGGTGAAGTTTCCACCGGAGTAAAATTCATATTCCAAAACTCCTTGGGAGTAGATGGTGGTTCATATCTATACCTATGTCTACCGCTATTCTGTTTCAATCCCTCAACATATATGGCAGCCTTGACTTTAGCCTCTTCTGCTGTTGCGTTGGGGGGCAGCCTGGAATGTCCACATTTCATTGAAGAAGAAGATGATGATGCCATTGCGTGTGTTCCTGGTTGTTGAGGGATGGCCCCCCAGGTATCGATGGCCTCCCAGAATCTACGACATGCTTCACATTCAAATGCAGTGAGTTTTTCTCTTTCGTCTTTCCTACGGATGACTTCTTGGTATTTGTATGGCTTGACTTTATCATTGTCGCCATTAGCATCATTATTGTTGTTGTTGTTGGCAACTTGTGCAGAAGATTTCACACTACCACTACCATTATTATTTCCTCTAGTGATATTACTAGCTCCTCCTCCAGCACCTGGCTCATCAAATAAATAAAAGTCATCATCAAAGTCCAAATCAACTCGCTTTGCTGGCTCTACTTTTCTCTGAATCTGACGCCAAGTTGAAGTCTTTCCTAATGGTAACGCTTTCTTTAATAATGCATCCCACTGCTGCTGATGATGCTGTTGTTCCTGTTTTTGCTCTAAATCCAATGGCTGCAATACTTTCTTATCCTTATGGCATTGTTTCTCAACCACCAGGCTCTCAACTGCTATCAATGCAGCTGGGGACGGAAGAGATTGATGCAAGAATACTCTTTGAATACCCTCCTGCTTCTCACTACTATTATTATTATTACTGTTATTATTATCATCATCTAGAATTGAAGGGAGTGTGTCTATAGGACAGGTTGCAGGGAGAACGGAAGCATCATCATCATCATCCTCTTTGAGTGGAGAATGTAATGAAGAGGTTGTTGCTGCTATGTTTATTGCTATGTTTGCTAAAGGAGGATCTTCTATTGTTGTTGTTCCTACTTTCTGTTGCTTTCTTGATGATGCTGTTGTTTTATCGTGCAAATTTTCTTGCCTATCAAGACCTGCGGCATCATAATTTATCTCTGTTGTTGCTGCTGCTGCCGTTTCCATCTCGGCCGCCTCTCGTTTCCTCGTGACTAGTCCAGTACTCATGTTTTTGATGCCTGACCCTGGTGTTGGTAGATGTTTGTCTCTTAATTTCAAATATGCATCAGTGAGGGATTTATTACGAGCCAGTTCTACCTTGAGGCGCTCTTTTATTCTCTCGAACTTTGCAAAAACCGAGGCATTTTGTTGGTGTTGTTCTTCCAGGGCAGCCTGGAGATTGTCACTGTGTTGTTTGACTTCGTTGAACTCTGTGAGAGCTATGGATTCAGCCTGCCTTGCAGTTACTAATAGTTGTTGTGTGTGCTGTAATTCTTGTTGCAGGCGTGTAATTCTATCGTCTTTGAGCTGTGCAATGACGTCTGCAGCGGAAGGGAGGGGAGTGGCGTCGGCCAAGGCTCCCCCAAATGTTGGGGGTCGAAAATGTTGAGTAGTATTGGCACCAAGACGGGTTTTCAGTGCTTGCACTTCACGTTGTTGAGACTCTAGTTCATCTCTGCGTGGGGTTGCAGATGGTAAGAGAGCTGAGTGTGCACTAAACAAGGGCAGAAGTGAATGAATCAAAAAAATCAAAATATAAACCTACCTAGTCCTAGCCAGCTTAGATTCTAGGTCAGAAGTGTACAGTACTATGTTCTTAATGTTTTCACGGTGCTTCTTTGCAGCCGATGCTTCATCATTTGAATACTGGAGCGAATTCGAAGCCATTTTTGAGATTATTTCGTGAAAATCAAGCTTACTAGGTCATGTTTAACATCGTACATTCAACACCAATACTCCTGCAAGTTGTGTATCTATAATGAATGCCACACTGTGCACTTTCTCATCCATTCTTTTAGCTTTCATGCCAGCCACGCTGTGTTCACTCCCCCTTCTCTCGCCAGGACCATCCCCATGCAGCCCACCAATATCCTTTCCCTAACGACACCCCTAATCTTCCTAGTAATTGTACGTATTTTTTAACTTACCCCAATTGTTTCACCCTAAAACCCTTGATATTCATACTCTAGATCGTTTCTAGCACACACTAATTTCAAACCAAGTAGTCCCCGACGACAACATCTCCCCACTCTCTCCCGCTCAGCCAACCTCTTTTCCCTCTACCCACCATTCCCTAAACCATCAATTATGACTCAATCAAAAACAAAGAGACCCAAACCACCACAATTATTATCACCTTCATCATCATCACCATCATTGATCACAGATATTTCCTCTTCCTCCTCGTCCTTCACATTTCAAAAACCAATTCTCTCCATCGACTGGCGAGCCCTCCATGCCATTGACCTGGATACCGCCGTCGACCTGTCTCAATTAGAAAGAGGACTGCCTTCCTTGGTCCTGGGTGACATTCTATCTGAGAGATCTTTCTGTCTCACTCCTTTGAACTTTGTGTGTGCTTTCAGAACAGCTCAGTTTGCTCTCCAGTACCTCCTTCAAGTCCAAGATCAGCTGACCAAGCAACTGATGAAGATGAGGGAGAAAGAAGCACAAAGCCATGATTCAATTAATAACTCTAATTTATCACGTCTAGAAGAGCAACAGAGGCTCTTAATATTTTATAAATGCAACATAAAAGCGTTAAATAATAAACTACATGTGATGCAAAGTAAACGCGATACCTTGACAGCAGAGCTTTTGGCAGTAAAGGAACAGGTGGCCGGACAAGAGACAATGTTTGCTGCAAAGCTAGAGCTGGCAAAGAGATCTCGTCAAAATCACTCTAGCACTTTAGAGGGTGAGCTTAGTAGAGTGATGAGTGAAAATTTAAGATTGCGGAGAAGAGTGGCTGAGATGGCGGTGGCTGGTGATGGCTCTGGTACCACTGCTGGCCGTCAAGTACAACAACGTAAGAGTGACGATGATAGTGGAGCAGAGAAGGCTGTTACATTGTCCATCAACAGCCAGAAAGCACATGATAAGAACACAAAGCCTCACCCGGTGCCAGCATCACCAACAAGAAAGCAACGACAATGCATCACCACCTCTACCACGTCACCAGAAGTGAGTATCACTGCTACCGGAAATTCATCTGCAGATACTGACCTTGACCAAGACCACTGCATTGAGAGGCTCAAAACAACGAAGAAGAAGAAGAAGAAGAAGAATCTTGATAGTCAAAGCAATGCTTTTTACCGACCTTTACACAGAGGCAGTGAAGCATTGATGGATCCTCCTCCTGCTGCTGCTGCAACTAGTACAACAAAGATAACTTCTTTACCTCCACCTCAACAAACCAAGACGACAGCCCCTGGTTCAGATCAATGGAAATCTCTAAGAAACAGTGTATCTATTAAAAGAGGTTGGTTCTCCGCTTCTGATACAGACACCTATGATTATGATATTAGTAATACGAGTGGTGATAACGATGATGATGATGATGATGACTACAACCCAAGGCATTCAGGACCATGGGCTGTCAGTGTCCGCAATGTTTTGACCCCAGAAAAGCGGCATCCAATGCCTTATTTGAAGAATGGCACCGGGATTAACAGCAACAGCAACAGTATAAGAAAGTAAATAATAATAATAATAATAATAATAACAACAACGCATGCATGCATGCATGGCTTTTCTTCTTTCAGCGTCCCCCTTTCAGCCTCCTCTCCTTGTAATAATATAATATATATTTGAGACAATGTCCCACTCCCTCTTCTTTACACACACATATACCTTTGGTACATCAATCACATATGGATGAGACTCATATGAGCATCATTAGCAATCTGTACTAAATCCAAATGCTCCGCCTCCCCCGTCGTATACAATATCTGCGCATGCCTCGTCTTGGGATCCACATGCCTAATTTCAACTAAATACCATAACCTATCATCAGGCCAATACATTTCTGCTTTACGGCCCACCAAGCCTTGATTAATATCTGCCACCGTTAAGATCCTACCTGGAGCTTGGGGCTTCTTTGCAGAGTGTTGCAGACCGGGGACAAGTGGGGGGTTGTTGTACCGCTGGTTGACTTCTTCTGGTCTCAGTCCCAATTGACTATGACTTGGTTGTTGCTGTTGATGATGGTACGGGTAATGGTTGTGATTTTGTTGATGTTGATTGGCCAGGTGGGAAGGACCACCTCCACCGCCTCCTCCACGGCCTGCAATAGGACTGTCGTCGATACCCATATGATCATCAAATTCCATGGCTGCTATTTGTTGAACTGCAGCTTGGGCTGCCCTTCTTCTAGGTTGGTACGACATACCTTCAGCTGCCAGAGGTGCCATGGCAGGTGGAGGTGGTTCTGAGCCTCTTCTTGAACCCATATGCATGGGGTTGTCTGCTATTGGAGGAGCATACATTGAGGTAGGTGGGGGAGGGGGCATGGAAGCTGCATCAGCCAGTTGTTGGTTATATCCCCCAGTACCAGAGTTGACTCTTCCAAGATTTAAAGTGACGGTTGTCTTCATCCTGGATTTCTGTTGTTGTTGTTGGAAATCAGTTGATGGTTGAAGCTCCAAGGAATCAAATGAACCCGTTTCTCTTAATCTAGAGCCGCCTCTTCTATTATTATTGTTGTTGTTGTTGTTAATTGCAGTTGGGGCAAAGGCGTCGTCGTACATAATACCCCCGCCATTACCTCCTCCTCCAGCAACCATCATGTAAGGATCCATGGCGAGGTCACCAGCACCCATAGCTTGTAATTCTTCTTGTAAAGCCTGAATATCAGCATCACACTGATTGATGTGGTTGTCTAGGCAGTCGTAGCCAGATAGAGCCAGCTGGACCTTTTCTTCAGCGAATTGGACCAGGAGACATTGGTCTGCATGGATTCGAGCTCGGAGTTGTGCAACCTCGTCGGCAGCAGGGCCTTTTCGACCTGCAGCTGGTGCTTTGGCTAATACCAGGTCTACATTGTTCTGTATGGTTTCTCCTAATTCTTCTACTTTATGGTCTAATTCCTTCATTAGGTTTAGGGTGCGTTGAAGTTCGGCAGGAAGCGTGGTGGTGCCTGTGTGGGTGGGGCGGAATTGGGAGGCGAATGGCAGAGATGGGTGAGTTTTGGGAGGTGGAACTGCACCATTGTGTCGTTCTGCTTTCCAATTGGTAGGTACTTACTCTCTACAAATTTTTCTAAATATATAATTTGGTCAGTCATGGTCTAGGCTACAATAAAGAGGATTCTGGTGAGCAAGAAATTTCGAATTTGCCTGATCTCTGGACGGTGCTAACTCTCACCGAGATGAATTTGAGTATGTTGCACTAAATGTGTGATCATGTGATTTTATCACGTGTAAACTGCATCTGAGTGTAAGAAAACTGATTCTGAATAAGGGAGGGGAGAAGGGTGCTCGATTCTCCCTCTTCCCGCTCCTAGACCCAGGTGTGAGATGTGTGTGAAAACCCATTAAAGAGTGGCGTGCACTCAGTAATTGCCCTCTTTTGTTCTTATATCTGGAAAACGACAGGGAGCAGGTGCGTATATTCACGCAACTGAATACATACAAGCAACATCCTCCAGCGGCCGTCAGTAGTTAATATCAAACTTTGTTAAATTTGTTTGCAGGTCAAAATGGTGCAACCACTAGTGAAAACCACCAGCATTAAGAAGCGCACAAAGCCATTCAAGCGTCACCAATCTGACAGAAAGCATACTGTGAAGGTAAGCTATAATTTTCATACTGCATCACTGATGGTGCAGTCAAGGGCATAATATGAGCGTGCAATTGCTAGTGTATACTAGGACACATGTCTTTGTACCATATTGGTGTATAGCGCCTTGTTTATCTCCCTAATGGGACACATTTTACCTCCCATCATCATTCCCACGACGCTCTCTCTCACACCCTCCCACTCAATTATTATTTCATCCCACCACAGGAGAGCTGGAGAAGGCCAAAGGGTATTGATTCCCGTGTTAGAAGGAAATTCAGAGGAGCCGGCTGCCCCATGCCAAACATTGGTTACGGAACTGCCAAGAAGACACGTCACACCCTGCCCTCTGGGTTTTACAAATACGTTGTCTCCAACGTCAAGGAGCTCGAATTGTTGATGATGCACAACCGCAAGTACTGTGCTGAGATAGCCCACAATGTTAGCACCAGGAAGCGTAAGGCTATCGTAGAACGTGCCGCAGAGCTTAACATCAACGTAACCAATGCCAATAGCAGACTCCGCAGTGCTGAGGATGAGTAGAGAGATCATCACCATCTTTGATGTGTAGAGTAATATGATACATAGCCTGTAACTTTCACTTCATTTCTATCTAGTTTACACAACTATAAATATATCTGTACATATTATTCCACTGTACAGGAGAGAGAGAGAGAAAGAGGGAGAGAGAGAGAAAGAGAAAAAGAACTGAAGGAGAGTGTGTGCTCCTCTTCTATCTATCCTCTCCTCTTCAGACTATTTATTTGTTGATGCATTCATTTGTTTACTGCCATTCTTACCACCACTACTATTTACCCTTCCCAGATATCCCCTTCATAACAACTCCAGTCACCAATTTGAACCCCTGCTGCACTGCCCATTTACTCGCCGGCCCAGCTGCTTTCAATGTCTCTTTAGCTACCTTCCCACCTACCTCTGCCACTACTTCCAATGACTTGGATGCAGCTGCTCCTACTGGCCCAGTTGATATGTTATACATTACTTTAGCATACATTGGGGGGTTGGATTCTATTTCATTAAGGTTTTTATCTGCTTCTTTTAACCACCATTCTATTGCTCCACCTGTAAATGGTTCCGATGGTGGAGAAGGAGAGGGACCTGATTCTGAGGAGGAGGATACACCCTTTTCTTTCTCTAGTAGTAGGTCGGATCTAAGGAGATCGTTATGTGTTGTTGATGACGATGATGATAAGGAGGAGGTTATACCGTGTTCTAATGCTACCGATGAATCAGTATCATCTTCGCCCTCGCTTTCTAATCGTCGACGGTGCCTCAACAAGTAGGCAGATGATCGTTCTATGGGTGCTAATTGAGGTGCTGGAGCAGCAGGTCTAGGAGATGGTATTGCTTTAACTACTATAGGAGTATCTACAATATGATCTGCATTGTGTTCTGTAGGAGAGAGAGGAATGTAAGGTGGTTAGAGAGAGAGTTGAAGAGAGAGGGGAACTGTGGATAGAGAGAGAGGGAGAGAGAGAGAGAGAGAGATACAAGAGGAACATACCTGCAGTTGAGCGACATTGGTGGCATTTCCAGTCAACGAGGCTGTATCCTTGGTGTTGAGGCTTCGTAAAGCTCTTTGTGTTTATCTCTACATGTCTGCGTTGGCCTGTGCTTGCTATTCTTCGTTGCATTTTATATTTTCTAATTTTATTTCGAATTATGCAGAGTTCTGCTCTCTTTTAGTAGACGTGGAATGTCTGAGGTGCATGATATATATTATCTGAAAACAGTGGAATAGACGTTTTAATGATACATACTGACTCGATCTCCTGTTTCATTTAATAGTAACCAGTGACCTTCTCAATCTCTCTCGACCACGTGGACGTCGATGGCCGGAACCAACTCCTCGTATCCCACCATAGCAGCAACAGCAACATCTATCACTAATCATATACTTACAAGTCACTACTATAGTATATATATAGTAGTATATACTATATATAGTATATATATCAAATCCATCACCTCCCACCACAACTCTTCAAACCACTCAACCTCCCCTCCAATTCCTCCGTCCTGGCATCCACTTGTGCCAATGCCTGCAACTGACTATTCAACACCCTCACCGCCTTGGCCAATGGCGCATCTCCATCTCCCAACTTTGCAGCCGCACTCACATTAATATCCTCTATCGCCCCCTTCAACTGCTCTCCCAACGATGCCAACGCCCCTCCCACTGCCTCTGCCCTCGAATACAGCCCGTCCCTCTCCCTTCCTTCATCGTCCAACAGTGGCAGCTCTTCCCTGTATAACCTCTCTGCCTCTCCTTCCATTCCAGTCAAGGCTTCATGAATGCCGCGTTGGTGGGTTTCTAGCATGGATAGGCGGCGTTCTAGGGCTTCTTGGGCTGCTACTGCTGCTCGGAGCTCTTCTTCTAGTGACAACAGGGTGCGTCGGCTTCTCAAAACCTTGGTGTCCCAGTCTGACAAGGCCTGAGCGTGTTTGGCAAAAGATTTGGATCTAATTTCTAGTTCTGAATTCCAGTCTCCTATTATTTCATCAACTGGTCTGCCTGAGATTGCGCTGGGGACTGCTATGCTTGAAGGTGCAACTGGTGGTGGTGGTGGTGGAGTTGTTGTGGCGATGGCTGGTGGAGCTGTCGTTGTAGCTGCTGCTGGAGCGGTTGTGGCAGCAGGAGCTGCTGTAGACGATGGAGATACAACTGCTGCTGGTGGTGGTGATAATGATGAAGGAGCAGCAAAGCCAAAGGCAGGGGTACTAGCTGCAGCTGCTGCTGCAGTTGAGGCACCTCCAAAGCTGAATGAAGGAGCTGACGATGGTGCAGCTGCTGCTGTTGTTGCTGCTGGTGCACTTGGAGGAGTTCCTCCGAAACTAAAGGCAGAGGCTGAACTTGGAACTGTTGCTGTAGTTGTAGTTGTTGTAGCTGGTGCAGCACTTGAAGCTCCACCAAAACTAAAAGCTGCAGTCGATGCTGGTGCTGCTGGCGTTGTTGCTGCAGGACCAAAGCTAAAGGCAGGAGCTGATGTTGCAGCAGCAGCAGCTGGTTCTAAGAATTGTGGTGCAGTGGCACCAAAACTAAAACCTGGGGTACTACTAGCAGCAGCTGCAGCAGTTTGAGCTGGTTGAGCTGCCGGTGCTGATGCTGGTGCTCCACCAAAACTAAAGGCAGGAGCACTTGGTGTGGTGGCTGGAGCTGCTCCTTGAGCTGCGCCAAAATTAAACCCTGCAGGGGAAGCTGTTGATGTAGCTCCAAATGCAGGTGTGGAAGCAGCTGAACCAAAGTTCAGGGCTGTTCCAGCAGAGGCGCCGAAAGCAGGCGTAGATGAGGCTCCAAACAGCGAGGCACCTGTGGACGGGGAGGGAGGGAGAGAGAGAGAGAGGGGCGTGTGAGGGGATTTATTGTGAGTTGAAGTGTAAATACAGCGTGATGATGCTGTCAATGAGTGACATACCTGTATTTGCGCCGAATGCTGGCGTGCTAGCTGCTCCAAAAGCTGCTGCAGAGCTTAGGCCTGCAGAAAAGATGAAGAAGATGTGAGGAGCAGCTATGCGAAGAATACCTTCAATCAGATGTCTGGATCGCTCTACTTACCGAATGAGAAACCTCCAAAGCTCATATCTTTGAAAGGTCTTGGAGCACAGCTAAATGATCACTCTATTTTTGCAAGAGATTGCTATTCTCTGGATAATGGTACTCGGTATCAAGTCCTCGTTGATCATACACCAATATAAAAGGGTTATATTGTTCAAATAATATGCATTTGAGCAGGACATTGCCTTCAATAATACTGCCATATTTTTCAACACAAACTCACGGAATGTTTCGAAATATGTCATTTCTGATCAGAAATAACATATATTCCGCCATAAAAGTACTATGATTAATCATAAAATGGCGCTAAATAATTGTCTGGCAACTCATATCACATAGTATAATGCATCCAAACACACGAATCTCCCAAACAAGAAACCCTTCCAACACAGATTAGCTGCCACGATACGAAACCAATACCAAGGTGATCGACAACCAGTCCCAGTCCAACGACGAGAGTCGCCTTACGATGCTCCACCTCCCCCAACATCCACCCCTCCCCCTCGCCTTCCCCCAAACTCCCCTCCCCCTTCCCCGGACGACAACAATGGAGGCCTCAACAACGCCACCAAGGCCTTCATAGCAGGCGCTTTCATCCTAGGTATGGGTGCAGGTATATGGTTTGACACCCAGGTCACCTTCGAACCCCAAAATGTAGCATCCACCGTCCTCTTAGATGCCAAGACCCCCAACTCTGAGGTGTGCATGGCTAATGGCTACTCATCAATGGTCTTTGATCAACGCGTATTTGTCTCTTTCAACCCTTTCAACGTCTACGTATCCCAACCAGAAGTCAAACCAGGGTGTATATTAAGGAGAGCCAATGTTGGTGTATTGGAAAGTAGAGGATTAGTGGAATCTGCGCAAGTATCAGCGTGCAAAAGAAATATGAATACGTTTGCATTTGTGGGGGATTTAAACAAGAGCCCTGAAGTTTCATGTGTGTATCATAGTGAGGAGGCGGAGAATCAGTATTTGAATGATCCTAGGAAGGCGATTCTAGGGGATGGGTATCAACCGAGAGAAGGAGTGACGACGAGTGGCGGTAATGGTAGTAGCGGCGGGTCGGTGCCATGATTATGATGCCTCCTTGATTTGAAACCCTGTACACTAGTTAGCTATTTATTCACTCGTCTATTTTGACTTTCACATAGTGTGTATATTAAATATAACATGACTTAAGAGAAAAATAAGCTGATTCATTCTTAATCTACAAATTTACTTCTTCAAGCCACACAAGCCATCAACCATTCAATTGCAGCCTCCACATCACCCCCAGTTTCCTCCAGAGCATCCTTGGCTTGGCGTTGAGAGAATCCCATTCCAGTCAGTGAATCGATCATTTCTGCAGGAATTTGTAACTTTTGATGTTGCTTACTATTATTTCTACCTCCTCCTGCTGCTCCTGCTCCTCCTCTACTGCGAGCATTCTTCTTACCATCATCGCCAGCACTCATGAAATCGTCGTCTGAATCTGAATCTTCAGTGAGTTGCCTTTTTTTGATAATTTTCTTTTTTAAAGGTGGATTGCGCTTCTTTGTTACTGCTGCTTCTGGGGCATCTATTGACATTGGTTGGAGGGATTGAGGAGCAGAGTTGGTTTCTCTGTTTTCCCCGTCACTTTCTGGACGACTGGCCTGTTGTTTTTGCTGCTGCTGCTGCTGTGGTGATGGTGGTAGTACACTATGATTGTTCTCAATTTTGGCAGTCATTTGAGAACATAATTCTGATAGCTTAATATGTAGACGCTTGAGTAATGCCAACTTGTCGGTGCGTTCCAAGGCAGTAGGATCGTCTGTCATCAGCTTGGTGGATGGAGCGGCATTGGCAGCGTTGTTCTCTGCCTGCTGGCTCTTAATCTCATCCAGCTGCTCATCTACTTCTTTCATTTGCTCCTTGGTAAGGCCATAGTTAGCACGGGTCTCCTGCTGAAGTCGGTCCTTGTCCTCACGAGTGAGGTTCTTGCCGGTGTTGATGATAAGGCCAGCCTTGCGAGGAGCGTCGACACGGGCCTCATTGTCGGCACGGACTCGATCAATGTCCACCTGCAGACCGGTGTAAGCTGCGAGGGATTGCTGTCCAATGAGACGTTGGGTTTGCCCGTTGAGTTGCTGGATGAGTTTGCCTGGTAAAAGGCCAGTCTCGAGGATTTGCACCCATTTGCCAACTCCATACTTCATCAAACAGAGCTTTAAAATATGTGCTTCCTCCTTTGTCCAACCGGGTGAAGGTGTGAAATTCCATCTGCGTGAATTAGGAAGTGTGTTAGTTGGTATGTTTGCAAAGGCTGATCGAACGAAATTCAAACTTACAGTGAGGCAGCATCGCCAATCTTTGGCCCACGCTTCTCAACTACTCTTGAAGCCATGTTAAATTTGAATTTTAATCGAAATTTGAGCGAACGAAATGATGATGAATGATGAATTCTGTGAATTGAAAATTGAAATTGGTTGAGAGGAGGAGAGGCCTCTCCCTAGGGAGGTGGGAACGATTCCACTGCCACCCGACAGTTGAATTGAAGAGAGTCTCCATTGCTCTTCTAGAGTTGTGCAAAAGAGCTGCGCCAGCCGGGAATCGAACCCGAGGCATAAGAAGTAACCTTGGGTGGGAATCTTATATGTTACCACTACACTACTGGCGCGGTTTGAACCCTGGCACTCTCTCGGTCAGAGAATGTCAATCAGAGAGAGAATCAGAGAGAAGTATTTTGGACAAAGTCTAAATTTTCTTCCTCAAACATGTATCTACATACTTCAACCAATCGATACAACCAAAAACTATATTTTATTAAACTATATGGTATTATCACCGTTATTAGAAGTCTAGAATCAATTATTGACCCCCAATCAGACTCAATCTTCAGATCCATCTCTATAATGTCAGCTCCACCTGAAATAAAACCCACATCATCGCTATCCGATATTGCTCAGTACCTAAGCCAATCATCTAAAGGCATACTTGCATCGGACGAAAGTACTGGCACCATTGGCAAACGATTAACCTCTGCTGGCATCGACAACACCCCAGAAGAACGAGCTGCCTATCGACAGCTCTTCTACACTGCAGACATTGGCCACTCCATCAGTGGTGCCATACTTTTCGAGGAAACCCTGTATCAATCTCACTCCAAGACCAATACATCATTTGTCACTCACCTGTTACACCAGGGCGTCTTGCCTGGCGTCAAGGTCGACAAGGGCCTGATTCCCCTCCCTTCTTTTGATAGTAATACTGCGATTAATATAGTAAATGGAGAGACAAGGACCAAGGGTTTAGACACACTAGATGCCTCATGCAAAGAATACATCAAAGCAGGTGCTAGATTTACGAAATGGAGAGCTGCCCTCAAAGTACCGCCATCTCCCCTCGCCCTCGACATCAACGCCTCCGAGCTGGCAATGTACGCAGCAATCTGTCAAGCCAACAACCTAGTTCCTTTGGTAGAGCCTGAACTGCTCATTGACGGTCAACACACCTTGGAGCAAGCCCAAATTGCCTCTGCACAGACACTCCAAGCAACTATAGCTGCGCTATGGAGACAGCCGGGTATTTCATTTGACGGACTGCTGTTGAAGCCACAAATGGTCGTCCCAGGAGGTGATTGTCCAAACCACAACAAACCATCTCCAGAAAGTGTAGCTATCTATACAGTAGATGTCATGAGACAAGTTGTACCGCCTGCAATTCCTGGAATTATGTTTTTATCTGGTGGCCAAACTGAGGAAGAAGCCACTCTGAACTTAAATGCTATCAATGCATATGCCATGTGTAATAATAATAGGACACCATGGTCTTTGAGTTTCTCTTTTGGTAGAGCACTCCAAGCCAGTGTGTTGAAAATCTGGTCAGAAGAGAGAGATGAAGAAAAGGCAAAGAAGATGGCAGAGGAGCTGGCTAGAGTGAATGGACTGGCTACTACTGGGAGCTACAGTGGACCTCATCCTTCTATTTTGAGTGGGGGGAGGGGAAGTTTGAGGGAGGACTTTAGAGGATGGAGAACTGATAGCTGATGATTGGTGTTTCTGTTACTTGTCAATGGGTGTGGATAATCTAAAAGTCGATTGCATGACTAAGTAGTAGGAAATACATGTATGAGGTTTGTCTGTGTGTTAAATACATTTTCAATACTATTGCAATAACGATGGTAGTAGGAGGAGGAGGAGGAGGAGGAGTAATAATAATAATAATAATAGTGTTGATTCATTCTTGTTAGTATTACTCCATTTGAGTCACAGCAGCTCCAATGCCCAGCGTTGCAAGAGCAGTCACCGGCGCAGCTGCCTTTGACAACAACCTCAACCCACTCCCACCACCTCCAACCGGATGCACAGCATGCAACAGTCCCAGCATAATAGTAAACAATGTCAACGCTCCAGCTTGATGTGCTGCCCCCAACTCAACCGGCACATACGTCAACAATGTCGTCACTCCCAAGGTCACCTGCCCCGCCACTCCTGCCATCAACACGTGCAACAATGTCTTTGCAGATTTCGAAAGGTGAGGCAGCTTGCTGGTGCCATACCTCCATGTTAGCACCGTTGCCGTCAGTGTGCTCAACGCCAGAAGTCTATGATGCAGTTGTACTGCAGCTGTGTTTTCAAATGCATTCCTCCATCCTGGTATTTTATAATATTCTGAGGGGATCCATTCACCATTCATTGTAGGGAAGGTGTTGTAAGCATGGCCTGCATCTAGACCTGCTACAAATGCACCGGAGACTGCTGTTATGCCTATCAACAGAGTCAGAGGGAGGGCTGCTCTTCTCAGCTTCCTTGCTGCTGCTGCCGCTGCTGTTGTCGTAGGTGGTGATAAAGCGCCTCCAGTAGCTACACCTAGTGTCGTCCATGCAAGTGTAGTATAAATAGCAAAAGCTGATGTCAAGTGTGCAGCTAATCTATAAGGACTCACTCTTGGGATATCATAGTGGTTGTTGGGATTTTCCATTAATCCACTCCTTACCATCCACCACCCTACAAACCCCTGAGTACCACCCATAAGAAACAACAGCCCCAATCTCTTGCCTAGAGCGCCATTGATCATGCCTCTGGAGGCAAAGTATGCAGCAGGGAGAGCGAATAATAAGCCCAAGCTCCTTCCCCACATTCTATGGCCCCATTCCACCCAATAAATGAATTTAAAATCATCTATAGTCATGCCTTTATTGACTTTTTGGTACTCTGGAGATTGTTTATAACGGGAGAATTCAGTTTGCCATTCTTCTTCTGTGGAAGGGGGGCGTTCTCCTGTAAATTTCCAGTCGGTCATTGAGAGACCTGATCGAGTAAGGCGGGTGTAGCCTCCGAGGACGACCATGGCGAACACCCAGGTGGTGCAACCGCCAAGCCACCATGTGAGAGCTTTACGTTGGCCTGAGGAGAGGCCTTGGGTGAGGAGGGCTGAAGAGGCTGAGGAAAGAGCAGAAGATAAGGAAGAGGAAGCAGCGGCAGTGGTGGTGGTATGAAGGAGGCGAGAGGCAGCAAAGCCAAAGCAAGCAGCGGCGGTGGAAGATGACTTTTGGGATCGAGTGAATGTGCGCCACAACGTGGGGTTCTGTGAGGAATATTCGGATACAACCCTTAATGAAGATGGTATATGGGTGCTTGAACGCCAAGATGATTGAGTGATAGCCCGTAACCAGGCTGATATTGCCTGTTTTGTTCGTGACATTAAATCCCTCTTTGAACGTCAATTAACGCAGTATTATAGACATAAGCAAGGTTCTATATGTGCATGTAAACATTATAATTGTGGAAAGGATGATAACTCGGCTCGTGATCGCTGAGTATTAAATAGAATCTTGTTGTTCGAACAAAACTCATATTTTGTGGTTACGGTCATAAGCTGGCTAGTTTCATGAATATGCCCCATTTTCAGCTACTTTAAATGATTCAATTCAACTGTCAACATGGACCATGCGCTGAGAGTTTTGAGAGAAGGACCTCAACAAGGCTCTGGTGCGCCATTGATCACAATGAATGACAATCTCGACATAGTAGGAGGAACAGAACTATTCCATCACGTGAGTTTTCAACCCACAACAACCATTTAGCCCAATACGATATGCTAGCACCCAATTTTCTCACCAATTTCTCCCTCCAAATCCTCAATCCTCAATCTCATCCAGGCATTGACTGAGCTGTCGTCTGCCATTTTCCACCAAAGAGCCCAGGCAACCAGGCTCCTCATCATCACCACTCTCCGCCCTCCTCTTGACATCTACACCGCGTGTTGCTCTTCTATGACATTAGGTACACACATCAATATCTTGGATGCATTCACTGACAAACACGGCTGGATTGCTAAATACACCAGTCGCACCTCTTCTTTTTCTTCTCCTACTCCTCTTACAAAAGGCATCACTAGTTTCCCCTTCCACCACTATCACCACCACCGAAAGCAGCAGCAGCAACAGCTACTAGATAAACTACAATCCCACCTTCTTTCCTATCAAGATCTCAAACACACAGCTCTCGTCATAGATTCCTTGTTACCACTTCTAGACACTCTAGGGATAGGTCTCACCTGCCAGCTCCTCCATACCATGACATCCCATGTTTCATGCATCTTTGCCAGCTTCCACACGGATATACCTCCGTATTTACATAAAGAGCAACAGCAAGCTATACATGCATTGGAGGCAATTAGTTATGGATGTATAGAACTGATGAATGTGAGAGAGCTGGAAAAGGATGCAGTCATGGCTACAAAACAACAACAACAGCAGCAGCAGCAGGCTAGTAATAGTAATAGTAATAGTAATAGCAGCCAGTTGCCTCCAAGTGGGAAGCTTAGAGTTAAATTAAGGAGAAGACTAGGAAGGTATAAAACAGAGTCTCAATTGTATAGTGTGGATAAAGACGGAAAAGTGGAGTTGTATGGTGTACCTGAAGGACTGCCTTCTGTACAAACTTTGATAGCACTGAATCAGAGTAAGAAGAAGAAGAAGGAAGAACAACAACAGGAAGGTTCATTGGACGGTGGGGAGCAGAAGAATAGCAACAAGGGAAGCAACGATAACACTACTATTAGTAGCACACGACCATCACTGCCATCACCAATGGCATCTTCCATAGATGCAGCTACAGATCAATTGGCAGGAGGAATGAAACTCAGCCTTACAACAGAGGAAGAAGAAGCTAGAAGAAGGGTACAGTTGCCATATGAACATCATGGAGAAGGAGGCAAGTGGCAAACTGGAGATTGGAAGGACTACCTGCCTGTGATTGCTGGAGGAAGAGGTGGAGAGGTGCATAGTAATGATCATAGTGGTTTGGGGAGGATATTGTATGTGAGGGACTCTGATTCATCTGATCCTGATTCTGATGAGGATCCTGATGACGACTTGGATATATAAATGAGTGTTTGGTGAGATCAGGGAGAGAGAGGAGAGGGGGACGAGACGGAGAGAGTCGGGCGGCATCTAGAGTGGTATGGATTGATAATGGCTGCCAGTAGTGATACCTAGTGTTAAATTGATGCTTTGTTAGAATTTATACGTAGACGAAACATCGTTGATATTGATAGATACAAGCTCAAAGAACAAAACTCGACCTGGATTATAAATTCTTTGCGTCTCATCAAAAGGCAACAAGATGGTATGCATACGTCAAGCAACAATAAATGACCTCCTTGCAATGCAACGCTGCAACCTCATGTGTCTCCCCGAAAACTACCAGCTCAAATACTACTTCTACCACATGCTCTCCTGGCCACAGCTCCTCTACGTCGCCGAAGATTACGACGGTGCCATTGTCGGCTACGTCCTCGCCAAGATGGAAGAAGAAGACACCGAGGTACACGGCCACATTACTTCTTTAGCTGTAGCACGCACTCATAGGAAACTAGGCCTGGCAACTAAGCTCATGAGTGCAGCTCATAAAGCCATGCAGGAGGTGTTTGCCGCCAAGTATTCATCCCTTCATGTCAGGGTCACCAACAAGGGTGGGTTCCATCTCTATACTCAGTCCCTGGGGTATCAGGTGCATGATACAGAGACTAAATATTATGCTGATGGTGAGGATGCTTATGATATGAGGAAAGTCTTGGATTCTACTGCTGCTGTTACAAATGGGGATGATAGTAGGGATAAAGTGTCGGCAAGACGGAGTTGAGGTGAGAGAGGATGAGATGAGATGAAGAGTTGTTTGTGTGT
>Ga0114919_10000971_pt1 | contig 23016 bp, 45 predicted proteins | sample BlataG_FD_88682 | JGI IMG/M metagenome (GOLD analysis project Ga0114919, IMG submission 88682) | Deep subsurface microbial communities from Black Sea to uncover new lineages of life (NeLLi) - Black_00105 metaG | ecosystem: Environmental > Aquatic > Marine > Oceanic > Sediment | place: Atlantic... | reverse complement strand
TAAACAAGTTTAGTTTGGATTTGATTTTATTGGCAGATAATAAAAGTTATCATTATCTGGATGGACTTCATGTTACAAGTGAGTTCACAGAGGTTACTAATGGACACTATGCTATGCGGATTAGTAATGCTAAGATTCATTCTGATGATTATCCATTAGGTCCAAATGGTGAGAAGATTTATACTAAACCAATTGATATTCTAATTTCTACTGATGTAGTTAAGAAGCTTCAAAAGGGCATTCCTACAAAAATGTCTATACCAATTTTGCAGAATGCTGTGCCAGGTAGCAATACAAAGGATGATGGTTCTACAGTGGAGTTTATTATGTTTGATTTAGTTGCATGGTCCCCAGTCATCTTTCGTCCAGCAGATCAAAAATATCCAGACATTGATAAAGTGATTCCTGAAGGACAACCAGAAATGGAGATAGGATTTGATCCTGATTATATGATTAAAATCTGTCAGCAGTTTAAGAAGAATGATGTAAGAACTGTGAAGCTTTCTCTTTATGGTGCTGAAAAGTCTATGAAGATGGAAGGTAGAAATTCTGATACAGATCAAGATCTTTTGGTAATACTCATGCCAAAGAGTGATTTAAAATAAGTTAATGGCTGAACCAAGAAAACCACAAACTACACATAAGGCTACTGACTTATTTACTATGTCTGATCCTAGAAAGGATGTAGTACTGTATAAGAGACACATATTTAAAGACAATCCAGAAGCCTATAAGGAGTTCTTAGAGGCTTGGGACTGGGCTAAAGGTCAAGGTGCTAGATATACTTTTGTTGTGGCTATGATTAGATTTAGAAGAACTTGGGATGATTCCACAGGAGAATGGTATAGAACTCTTCCAAAAGAAGTTGAGGGTGAGTTTATGGAGCCTGAAGATGAATAATATGGATATAGGGTTTTGTCTTATGCTTGCAAAAGATTGTAATGTTACTGAAGATGAGATTAAAAAATTTCTTAAAAGTAACTCATGTTCAAACTGTTTGGAGTATGATTTTATGTTGTGGTTGAAGAAGAAGAGACACAAAAAAGAGACTAAGGCAACAAAAATAAGAAAGAGACTTAGACGACTAGTAGATAGAATTGTGAAGAAGGGGTAACTTCAATGAAAGCACTTTGTCCAAAATGTAATCAAAAGTTGTGGTATGATATAGGCCCATTGATATTTGGAGAAGGTAAGGATATGTTGCAGTGTTATGCCTGTGGTTTTAGATTTAATGTAAAAACTGGAGAAAAGGTAACATCTTTTTATCATGGTGGTATAATAACTAAAATTATTTATGATGAATTAGATGTTAGTGAGAAAGCTCAGATTTTAAAGAGAAAAATAAATGGTACTTGAGATATTTATTCTATTAGTCATATTGTCGCTGGTTATGGAAACAGTTGATGCATCTTTAGGTATGATGTATGGCACTATTCTAAGTCCTGTTTTGATTAGTATGGGATTTGCTCCATTGCAGGTTATTCCAGCTATTCTATTATCACAAGGTTTAGGTGGTTTAGTGGGCAGCTTATCACATCATAAATTCAGAAATGCTGATTTTAAGGGGTTATCAGAAGATACAAAAGTTGCTTTAGCTATGATTATCCCAGGTATGTTGGTAACTGTTTTGGGTGTTTTAGTTGCTGTTAGTGTGCCTATAATTGTAGTGAAGACATACATTGCAATCTTGGTTTTGGTTATGTCAGTATTATGTTTGTCTCCAATTAAATATAAATTTGCTTGGTGGAAACATTATTTAATAGGTGCTTTGGCAGGATTTAATAAAGCTATGTCTGGTGGCGGATTTGGACCAGTTACAAGCACAGGTGGTATTGTTGGTGGACTGTCAGCAAAATTGTCTGTTGCTACTACTACACTTGCTGAAGTTTTTGTGTGTTTGACAGGTTTTATTGTTTATCTATTCGTAGTTGGTATATCGTCTTCTCTTATTATTCCATTGAGTATTGGAGCATTGATAGGTGGGTTTATTGGTGCTTATTTTTGCAGTAAGGGTAATCACAAGATTTTGAGAAGAATGATTGGAGCTTTAGGAATTATTTCTGGTTTGTGGCTGTTATTTAAAATTTATGGATAGGAGAAATTGAATGGAAAATGAACGTAAAGGGTTGGGTAAAGGTATTATTATGCAAAGAGAATATTATTATGATTGTCAAGTATGTGGTAAGAAGCATATAACAAAATCTGCATGGACTAAAGAGACTGAACAGGATTTAAATCAGTGGAGTCTTAATATTGAAGATGAGTTACTTGATGGAATAGTTGCATCTGTTAAAGAGAACTTTAAGAAACTTCATCCAGATGCTGAGTATATAGAGGAAAGGTTTCATGTTGGGGAATTAAACCAAATAGGCGAAATAAATTATTGCAGGCTATAACAAATGAAAACGAAATTTAATATTATGTTAGATCCAGGGCATGGTGGAGAAGACTCAGGAGCGATTGGTAGGGTGATAATAGATTCAGGAGTTGCATCTTATGATGTGCATGAGAAGAATGTAAATCTTGCTATTGCTAAATATGTTAGAAGGTATTTGAATCAGCATTATGAGGATAAGTTTAACTGCTACATGACTAGAACAGGTGATACCTTTATTAGTTTATCAGATAGAGTTATACATGGAATATTGCCAGATCTGTATGTGAGCATTCATTGTAATTCCTTTGATGAGGTTGATGATACAGAACCAGGAGTTACAGGCATTGAGACATTTTATTATTGGGATGATGCTAAGAGATTTGCTAATATAGTGCAGAGAGATTTAACAAATAGATGGGCGAATTGTAAAAATAGAGGTATTAAGCATGGAAGATACTATGTTATCAGAAGGGGCATTCCTGAATCAGTGCTTATTGAGTGTGAGTTTATTGATGAGAAGGCCGAATTTCTAAATCAAGAGATAGTACAGAGAGACTATGGTATAGTGATTGGTGAATCTATTGGGGAGTATTTCTTATGTTAACACATACATTAGAATGTGATGATTGTTTGGCTTACATTGAGGTGCAGTTTTCAGCCGATGTGGAAGAGATGGAAGTGACATGCCCAAAGTGTGGTAGGGAGTATGTAGCAAGCTTGGTTGAGTATGTTACATTGAGCAGGATATGAATATTATAAGATCAATTAAGTTTGCATACCAGAAGCTAAGATATGGTGTATCTTATAAGGACTGCTGGAGTTTAGATGTTTACTTTGCTAAGAAGATTGTTCCTGCTCTTAGAATGTTTGCTGAAATGAACAGATCTGGTATGCCTATTATTTGGCAGGATAATTTAACAGATCATAATGCGTTGATGAAAGAATATAGACCAGTTTGGGAAGCTATTCTGTGGAAGATGATTGATGGGTTTGAGAGAGAGATTATTGATAATTGTTCTTATGATAGAGAAGAAGTAAAATATAGAGATGAGTGTTTGGATTTATTCGGAGAATTCTTTTTTAATTTGTGGGATTAGATATTGACATATAGGGAGCAGATAAGAATAGGATATCAAGTTTATGAGCACAGAAAGCTTGAAATGCGGTGGTGTAAGCTAGAGAGAATGTTTGATATGGAGTACATGCAGTTAAGAAGTTGTTTGAGTGCGTATCTGGCTCATCTTGAGAAAACAAACAAGAAGAGCAAAAAGAGCTAAGGAGACTATTATATGTTATTTAAAAAAGGTGTAGATAGTGAACAGAGAAAGATAAATCCAAATAAAATGTTAAAGAAGGATTTGGTGTGGTTACATACTAACAAGTGCGCTTCTCATAATGTCTTTTATTCTGAACATCCAGCATGTTTATGGAAAGATTTAGATAAAGGATTTATAAAACCACAGTGGGCAGAGAAGATAGCAATGTTTGATATTGAGGCTAATAAAGAGTTTGCTAATTGGGGTTATGTAGTTGCTTATGCTTTTAAGCCATTGGATGGTGAACCAATACTGAGAAAGATAAATCCAAAGGGTATGAAGAACGATGGAGATTGGGATAAGCATATGATGATTCAGTTATGTAAAGACTTACGACTCTTTGATAGAGTTGTTGTATACTGGGGTAAGGATGCTAGATGGGATATTCCATGGGTAAGAACCAGAACACTGTATTGGAAGTCACAGGCTTTAAAAAGAAAGGACTATGAAGAAGCTGAGAAGCTTAATTTTCCAGAATATATGGAGATGTTTGTTTATGATTTATATGATCCTGTTAAAGCAAAGCTTAAGATGAGTAGAAAGGGTTTAGGATATGTTAGTAGATATTTTGGTATTCCAGCTAAAGAAACGTGGCTTGATTCTAACTGTATGAACTGTTCAATGAAAGGTGAGAAGTGGGCCATTGACAGAATAGGCAAACATTGCGTTGAAGACGTAGAGACAACAGAGGGTTTATACAAAATTTTACATCCATTTACTAGACAGGGAAGAACAAGTATATAGTAGGTGTTTTATATGGAAAAGTCAAGGTTTGTGCATGCGGGGTTTTTCTCTGAATCAAGGTGGTTACACCAACAAGCTTTGACAATGTGCTTGCTCATGCATGGGTTGGCGCATGAGTGTCTGACAGAGATGCTTTGAAGTGATTTAAAGTAGTTCAGATGCTCTAATTGAGAAAGGAGATTACAATGTTTAAAAAACTGAAGAAGATGATTAAGTGTCATAGATATGGACATAAATGGCATGCTGCTCTTATGAACGATTATATAGATGGTAAGAGATACTTTGTTGAACTAAAGAGATGTTCAATCTGTGGTAAACAGACAAAAAGAGTTTGGTTACATAAGAAGTATGCAGGCAAGTAGGCCAGGTTGGTGTAATGATAACACATTGGTTTTGTAATCCAAAGTTGGCAGTTCAATTCTGTTACTTGGCTCCAAAAATAAATTTTATATTTTTAGCTGATTTGAGACTAAAGTAGTAGGATGAAAGAATTAACATTAGAACAGGCTAAAGATGTAGTGAAGCTAGTTGATGATATTAAGACAGCAGAGCCAAACACTATGTATATGAGTCAGGACAGAATGGCTTATATAGACTTGGTTAAAGCACTGTATGATAGTGGCTTTGTTTTAGGAGAAAAGGAATGAGTGGGTTGCAGCTTAAGACAGGGTTTAGAGAGCAGATGATTAAGTGTAAAAAGAATGGTAATCTAATTACTGTGCAGTGTTTTCATTGTACAAATCTTACTCTCTGGTGTAGAAAATATGAAGAAAACTGTCACAGTACATTATGTTTAAATGAAAGATTAAGGAGAAAAGGATGGCTAAAAAGTATTATGTTTGGGACGAAACGAATGCAGAGTTTAATGACTTTGACACCAAAGTAGAGGCAGAGACTTTTATTGCAGAAGTATTTGATGAGGTAGTAAGGCATGGTGAGAATTTTGATGATGGGCTTGTGATTATTCATGGTGAAGAGGTTGACTTTGAGCTTGGGGTAAGGTTTATTTTACCAAAGGAAATTAAAAAATAAGGAGAAGAATTATGAGAGGTTTAAGAAAAGAATCATTTAGTTTAATTGGAATGTTTTGTTTAATTGGATTGTTTATTTGTGCAGTGCTTTCTATAACTCCATTAGTGTTTATGCTTCTATGGAATAGAGTAGCTCCAGTATACGGTATAGAGATTGTGCTTGGATTCTGGGATGCATTCTTTTCAGTGTGGCTTATTACTGTGATTGGAATGATTTCTAAGGGTTTTACTTTTAAGACATCTGCAAAGGAATAAAATGGCTAAAAAGAATCCTTGGAAGAAACCTGCTTGGCTCAGAGAAAAGATTGCTATGGACAACAGTATGAGAAGTGAAGTTGAAGAGTGTGATTACTTTCTGAGTGATATGTTTCCTATTAAAAGAGGTAGATTGAAGAGATTGGCTAAGAAGATTTTAAGGACATTAAAATGAATCAAAGACAAAGAAAGAACAAAAGACTACAGGCAAAGGCTCATAATGAGTCCAACAGAGTAATAAACAGTGCAAGATCTGAAGAGACTGAGAAGCGTTCTAAGCTTCATGAGGCTGCTGCACAGCTAAGAGCTAAGGTTAGGACTGCAAGAGCTAAGAGGAGGGCTGTGAGAGAGAAGAAAAGACTAAAGAGACAGACTATCAGAAGAGCTAATAAAGAGCCAGACCCTACACCAAGTAGAGATAAGATGATGGGATTGACAAAAGTAAAGAGTGGAGGAGATTTAAAATGAGTGAACCTAAAGATGAAGTAAGCGCAGATATCTTTTCAAAAGAGACTGATATTGATGTGTCGCATTTGTACTATATTCATTATAGATGTACAGACAGAGATGAGGCTAGAATTTATTCTCCTGTGAAGCTGTTTGTTGCAGAAGATGGGCATAAGATTACTGATGCTAATGGCATGGAACATTTTATTCCTAAAGAGAAAATATTTCATGTTAAGTGTCAGCATAAGAGTGAGAAGAAATCTAGAGAAGTACTTGTTGAGGGATAGTGTCATGAGAAGAAGTAGTACTGATTACATAGCTGTTAAATTGAAGTACTACTTCTTCCTCTTACAAATAAATTTTATATTTTTAGCTGATTTGAGACTAAAGTAGTAGGAGACACAATGATACAAAGAAAATCAATCGAAGAGGAAGATTTTACAAAGGCAACAGGCATTATTATTTTAGATAGTAGTTATAGCTCTAGTGGCTGCATTAATAGTGCTTTTGCTGTTAGAGATTATACTATTGATTGTAGACTTAAGCTTATTGATATAATTAAAGGTTATCATATTTGGTGGTGTAGTGTGCATCATCAGCCGCATACACATTGTTGCAGTGCAATACTTAGACAAGAAAAAGATAACCCATTTATTGTGATAAAAGATTGGTGTGAAAGAGAAGGATACGAATTAGTAAAGAAAGAAAACATAAAGGAGTAAAAATGGAATTTTATGCAGATGTAACAAGTCATCTAAAGTATGAGCCAATAGTGAAGAGTGGTAAGCTGTTTTTAAGAATTCATTATTTTGATAATGATGAGTTTTATAAAGTATTAATAGCTACTATTGATAGTACAGGAGATATTCAAAGACAATCTCCTAAAACCTTTAAAGTATTTTGGGACATGGGTACTTTGATTGCTCTTAAGCTTGTAAAGGAGCATTTAAAATGAGTGATCAATTTTGTGATGTTTGTAAAGAGAAGCAGTACAGATATGAAATGCTGCTACTGCTGCCAGGAACAGATTGGCCACATAGGATATGTAAAAGGTGTTATAATGAAGTTTTATTAGAAATTGTAAAGGAGTATTTAAAATGAGTGATGCAACAGCTTTACTTCTTTCGTTTTATGTTAGAAAGTCAGAATATGATTTGGTGATTCAAAAGCTTGTAGATGCGCTTAAGTCACACAAGAAGGCATTAGAGGAGTCTGATGCTGATACTGTTACTGTATTTAAGTTTATAAAAGAATTAGCAGATGCTGTGAAGCTTTTGCAGGAAAGTCATTTATTTCTGGCTAAACATTTTCAAGATCATATTCGTGATGCTATTGAAGTAAAATCACCAACATTGCATTAAGGAAAAACAATGAGAGTTGAATTCTTACAAAGAGAAAAGAAGACAGGTGAAATTGAATGTGGTTTACTTGAGGTGCTTTCATTAGTTGCAATGAAAGAAGAACAACCAAATCTTTGGAGTCAGTTTATTAATGTTATGAATGCAATTGATGATGGTAGCTTGATGACAAATATTAGAAAAGGAGAAAAGAAAGATGTGGATTAACATTTTGGGAATTTTGTTGCTGTTTCTGTTTACAGGACTTATTCTGGCTACAATAGGTACTCTTACAGACTTCATGAAGTTGTTCTGGGTTGGGCTTTCATTGGCTTTGGTGAGTGCTCTGATTATAGCAGTAGTAACGATGGGTCTTCTGTTTGCAGTATTGACCTTTGGAGTCAGTTTATTAATGTCTTGATGACAAATATTAGAAGAGGACAAAAGAAAGATGTGTAACTTAGATTCAGACTATGAAAGGATGCTGTATGTACTAAGGAGCCAGAATAGGGGCTGGTATGAGTGTGGTGAATGGAATGAGGTGGTGTTTACAGAGGGGGCATTGGAAGATGGCTACAGAATGATTAGAGTTAGTAGTCATGATATAAGTTTTATATTTGATGTCACAGGACGATTTGTTGACATTGTAAATTACAGTAATGGATAGGGGGATGAAGAGAAAACAAAAACCAGGTAATAAGATTACTCAGTTGGATACTATTAAATCTGTTAGAAGACAGATAGGTAGACCAACAATGGCACACAATCCAGTAAAGAAAGAGAAGCATAAGTGGACTTGGGAAGATGAGATTGACTTAGAAAGAGAAGTAGATGAGTGTGATGGAATAGAGGCTAGGAGACATAAAGAGATAAGAAATGAGAGTGATATGACTGAGATTGGGAGATTATTAGAGCTTATTAGAGATGATGAAAGTGTAGAGGTAGTATTTGGGAAAGATGATGAATAGACAAGAGATTGATGGAAAGTTTTACAGAGTAAGAAGAGGAAAACTTGTAGAGATACCATCTGACTGGGTTGGACATACTACACATCCACAGACTATAAGAAAAAGAAACTCAAAAAACGGTCAGGGACGTAAATTTAAGCGAAAATCCCAGAGGTAAGGGGTTAGTATATGAGTTAGTGTGTTAAAGCTGCTTAGAAGCTCTTAGAAGAGCTTACAAGCTGTGTTTTTATAGGAGACAGAGATGAAGAAACTATTTGCTGTGTTTGCTGTAGTTGCATTGCTGTCTGGGTGTACTGTGATTATGACAGATTATGCTGGTGGTGTTAATTATACACCACTTAACTGGTATGATTGTCATAATTACTATCCACATTACACTCCATGGTATTGGTATGGTTTGTACAGGCAGTATGACTACTTTTATTATCAGTACCCAAGATACTATATTAATCAGTATAAGAGTACTTACAGGAGTGATGCTAAAAGGACTGTGACAAAGAGACAGATTACTGCTCCTAAGTCTACCAGAACCACTGTAAGAGCAGTTAAGACGGTTAGAGGCACAGTTAGAAGCACAGTTACTAAACAAGGCTCAGGAGTCACTAGAAAGACTTCCAGGGCTACTTCGACAAAGAGGGTGAAAAAATGAGTACAGTATTTGGAATCGTTGCAATTTTAGGTTTTAGTTTTCTTGCTTTGCAGTATGGTATGAAGATTGATATTATCAGTTGGGTGAAGAAAAATATTTTTAAAAAGTAAAAGGAATAGAGCATGACATTAACACAGAAGAAGACAGAAATTATTTGTCTATTGCTTACGGATTTACCTTTATTGGTTGGCAGATATGACACGGGGCATAAGCTTATTCCATGGTATGAGCTTGATGACAGATTAGTGGGTATTGAGCCAGGTGAAGTTAAGTCATGTATAAAAGGGCTTGGTGGTGTGGTTGTATTTGGTGGTGCTGGTATGACAATAGTACCAGCAGGAGCTAAGAGTGATTGACAGATTGCCAGGATGGCTAAATTTTATAGTATTGTGGCTGTTTTATTTTATTACCATTAGTGTATTTTTACTGATTTGGAGATCTCTAGCAGGTAGATATCCAAATCCATTTGAGCAGGCACTGATTGTTTCTATGTTCTATGCTGGTGGTTATCTGTCAAAGTGGAGAGAGAAGCAAGGTGGTGGTTGGAGGTTTAACTAATGAAAGGGAGAGATTAAATGGGAAGACAAACACAGATAAAGAACAAGCTTGATAAGCAGGCTTGGTTGACAATGATGTGTACTGTTAATGCTATTGTGCCAGATGGTGAAGATTCATGGTTTGATAGGATTAAGTTAAATAGTAAAGAGCTTGCAGAGCTTATCTATGAAGAAGATGATGAACCGCAATTACCAGTTAGCTATGTGCCAGAGTATGATTCAAAGTTGGTTCAGAGAATTCTAGAACTTCCACAGTATAGAGAGTATGCAATACACTATATGAATCTTCCTGGCTTTATCTATAGAAATATAGAGCAAAACCGAAAAGAGACTATTGATAAAGTGTATGAGATAGCTAGACTGACTAGAGAAGCAGGTGGAGAAGCACTTAGAACTTTTATGATGAATGGTTGTAGAGCTAAGAGTGAGAGATATACTTTTGATGCTCTTCCTTGGCAGATGGTTAATGTTCCAGGAAAACCAAAGCAGATAGACTTTACAAAGAGAAATGAGCTTTATTGGGAAGCATGTCAAGTAATTGAGGATGCATGCAAGTACTGGAGAATCAAGCACAGACCTACTATGGGGATGGATAGATACAACTATGATATATTTAATGAGAGATTTAATGTACAGAAAATAAATGGTTTTAGAAGTGCTAAAGCACAGGCTATTAAGATTCAGTTTATGTTGGATTATTATATGTTTCAGAAGAGTATTAGAGGTGCTGCATATGCGCCTACACTAGAGATTGAGAATGAGCCAGATCATTGTGGAAATCATACACTAGGAGCTTTGATTGCAGATCAGAATTTAGAGATGTTCAGAAAGCTGGAAGAAGTTGGACAGTTAATACAGAATTTGTGGGTATGTAGTAGCAGCAGTGAGTTCAGCCATGCTAATTTTGTGGAACATCACTTCTTTGAAGACTTGCACAGATACTTTGGTTTTAGTCCAGAATTTGACAGCAGATTGATTAAGAATGATTACCATGGAGTAAGTACGTTGCAGAGCTTGTATGATGCTGCTTTTGATCATGGTCTTGGGAGTGCTTGGAAGCATTTGTGTTTTAATGAAGATGGTGCTAATGCTGGCTCTTATAGTCCTATTCCTTGGACTCCATACAGGCAGGGTAGTTATATTGAAGTATTTGATATGTTACAGCATGGATTGACAGAATGTAGGAACAAAGGTAAGACGTTCTATTTTACAATGTTTATGATGGACTGTTTAGAGCTTGATAAGGTAGATGATATAGCTAAAGAGACTTATCTACTTCATGAAATGAATTGGAAGAGGACAAAAGCATACCCAGATGTAAGAGAGTATTTAGGACGATAAGGGTATCAATCTGATGTGTTCCTATAAAAGAGTTAGGCTTAGAAAGCTTTAGGCTTGTGGGGTATTTTGTAGAAGATATCGGCTTAACTTCTTTTTTCTGACAATAGGACACTGTATAAAAGCAAAGAGCTAGGATTTTACTCCTAGCTCTTTCTCTTTAGAGGGTTTATGCTGTTTGGCAGTTTAGTCTTTCCAAGTCAGCACAGGCTTCTTTCATTGTTTTGTAAATCTTATCAGTGTATTGCGTGCTCTGAGTGCGCCCATCTTTGTGATGTACCAGAATTTGTTCTATCTGATCTTTGTCATTTTTTACTACAGCATAATACTTAATAACTTTGTTATTCATTGTGTTTTCCTTTGTCTTTGTCATTTCATATATAATATACAGCCATTTATCATATTTGTCAAGTTTTATTTAATTTATTTTTAAAATAATTTTTATACAATAAGTTGTATGAATTCATACAAAGAATTGTAGGAATAGATACAAGGAGTGAAAGATGAGAGAATTTGTAAAGAAATACTGGTTTGCAGGACTTCTAATATTAGTAATCTTTTTTGGTGTGTACAATGCCGGAGTTGAGAGAGGTAAGAAGAAAGAGTTGTTGAAGAGATTAGATCAGCAAGAGCAGGCAATGAATGAGCAGTTAGATGAGAAGGTACAAGCTAATGAGGTGCTTTCTAAGCGAAATGTAGAGATAGAGAGTACACTAGCAAAGGTTACAGAGCGATTGAGCTTCTTAGAGAGTGAGAGGGCTTCAGACAAAGCAAGAATAGAGGAGCTTGAGGCACAGGCTATGAATGCTCCACCAGAAAGCTTAATTGCTGATATGAGAAAGATTCTTGATACTGAAGAGGTTTGGCTTACCGATGCTGGTGTAGTGATGTCAATGAATGCTTTCAGACAGATGAGCTTTAAGATATATGACTGGCAGGACTTCACACTAAAGAGAGAACCAAATTATGTTGAGACAATTGAGCAATATAAGATTGATGTTTATTTGCTTAATGAAGAGGTGGGAAACTTGAAGATCCAGGTGAAGAATACTAGTGATATGGTTGATTTACAGAAGATATTTAATGATGAATTGAAAGATGTTATTAAGAAGGAAATCAAACCAGGATTTTGGAATGATATAAAGAAGATAGGTACTGGTGTAGCAATAGGAACTACAATAGTACTAATTTTTGGAAAGTAGAGTAGTAATACTTTCATATGCTGTAAAAGACAGGAGAAGTTTAGATGAGAGATTTAAGTTATGATCAAGAAGAAAAAAGAGCAGAGAGAATAAATAATAGAAGAATGAAAGTGGGCTTCTTTTGGCTAGTATCATGTCTTTCTACAGTATGGATTCAGCCATATTTGAAACTGAATGAGGAACTGGTTGATGTATTTCTTGATAAAGGTACATGGGTTGCTGGACTGTTGATTGTAGGTATATCAGGAGTCAATGCTATGTACGCATACATGAGTAGGAGAGATAACAATGCCAATACCTAGACCAAGACAAAATGAAACTAAGAATATCTTTATATCAAGATGTATGGGTAATCCATCTATGAGAAAAGACTATCCAGAGCAAAAGAAAAGAGCTGGTGTTTGTTATGCGCAGTGGAGAGATGCAGAGAAGCAAGAGGCTGAGAGTTTAAAGGTTGAAACCAGAAAAGATAGAACTGGTAAGACTGTTACAATATTCAATAGCTTTAAAGGGTTGAGTGGACTCCTAAAGGCTGAAGAGAGTGGGGAGAAGAAAGAAATGAGTAATAAGAATAGAGTAGGACCTATTGTAGTGATGGAAGCTTTTGTATCTCTTAGACAAGCTATTGAGGTTGAGTTGGCAAACAGTGGTCTTGGCAAAGCGTATTTAGTGGATTTTTCTAATAAAGAAGTTGTGTATAACAAATACGATGGAGACACTGGACAAGATCATTATTTCAAAAGAGCTTATAAGGTTGTTAGTGGCAAGGTTGAATTTGATGGTACTCCAGAAACAGTGGATAGAAAAGTGACTTATGAAGGTGCTGATTTAGACACTTCTGCTTTAGTGGAAATTACAGATAGGAATTTGCAGGTGAAGAAGCATGAGCAATAGAGTGAAGGTGCGGTTGGAGTTTATCTCAGTTAAACCTGAGATACTGAATGAGTCTATTGATGAAACAACTAAGCAGAGAAGTATGCGAGTTCTAATGAAGTTCCAACATGGGGATGTAGTGAACGGAAATGACAGAGAATACTCTAAAGAGTTGCTTCAAAGAGAGATAACTAGACTTCAGGAAGATTTAGTTGGTGGTGCTGTTTTTGGTGCCTCATATCATCCTAAAGGTGCTGATGCAGAGGTTAATGATGTGTCACATATTTGGCACAAACTTTGGATGGAAGAAGATGGCTCTTGTATGGGAGAGGCCACAATATTACCTACAACAAATGGTAAGGATGCTCAAATAATTATCAAAGCAGGTGGTAGAATTGGTGTTAGTTCCAGAGGGACTGGAAGTGTTACTAAAGTCCAAAAAGATGGTAAGACTATTGAGCGTGTAAATAGCGATTATAAAATGCTAAGTCCTGGAGATTTGGTGCTTACACCATCAGTGCCAGGAGCTAGTGTTAGAGCTATGATTGAGAAGAATGCAAATGCATATTTTTCAGATGAAGATGAGACTCAGATAAGCAAATCTGAGAACTCAAAAGATATGGAGATGATTATGGAAAAATTTAAAGAGTTTGAGACTCAAGAGGCGTATGAGGCTCATCTTAAGGAAAAGCAGACTGAGTTTTTGACCAGTGCTGATTTTACTAAGGCTGTTGGGAAAGCTGTTGAAGCACAGAAGGTAGAGTGGACAAAGGAAATTACAGCAGAACTGGAGCCAAAGATCGAAGCAGTTAAGAAAGATCAGCTTGCGGTGGTTGAAGCCATTAGAGAAGCAGTTACAAAGTTAACTTCTATTAATGGTGTTATTCCTGAAGAGGAAAAAGTAGAAAAAGAAGAAAAAACAGATGAATCCTTGAAGACGCAGATTACTACTTTGGAACAGACTATTGCTACCATGAAGCAGGCGCAGACTGATAGGGATACTGTTGAGAAGAAAAGTAAGGCTGCTAAAGAGTTGCAGGTTGCTCTGAAAACTAAGCTTGAATCTGAGCTTGAAAAAGAAGAGTACAAAGCCTACAAACCTCTGATTGAATCTGAGCTTATTGCAGATGAGAATATTAATATTGAATCTGTAGAAGCTGTTGAAGAAACAGTGAAAAAGGCTCATGCTAGATTGTCAGAAATCAAAGTGTTGATGCAGAAGCAGAGTATTATTGAATCTGGAATTGATGAGAGAGGAATAGTAGGTAAAGATGATGAGGATACTACCTTGAAAGAAAAGGCAGCTACTCTCAAAGCAAGATACAATTCTTCAAAGAATGCTGGTTTTGGTGGTAATTTTGAAGATTGGAAGAAAAAGTTTGCTAAGTAATAGCTTAGTTGACTTAAGAAATACGGAGATAAGAGATGGAAAAGATTTTTAATTTTTTGAATGCTCAGATGGCACATAACCTGGAATTGGATGAACATGAGGGTTACTTAGATAGAGAGAGAAATGGTGAGCAGAGAATGGGTTTAAGGGCAGCACTCTATCAGAACACAATGAACTGGATTAAATCCGAATGTCAAGATCACTTACAGGTTGAGTTTGCCAAGCTTAAAGGCGCAACACTGAATGAAGAGACTTTGACTACCAATGTGGCTACTTTTACCACACACCTTTTTCCTGCTGTAAGAAGAATTTATAACAGGTTAATTGCTATGGACTTGGTAAGTGTTCAACCACTTCCTGGACCTGCTGGCATTATCTATTACATTGACCACAGATTTGGTACTACAGGTGGTGGTGCTACTGCTGCGCAGAGATTGGATCAGTACAGACATGATTCTTATGCTAATAGTTCTGAAGGTGGAGCTATTAGAGATGTTGACTTTGGACTGAGATCCACTACAGTTACTGCTGTAACCAAAAAGATTCAGGCAAAGTGGAGCATTGAAGCTGAACAGGATTTGAAATCTCAGTGGGGTCTTAATCTTGAAGCTGAACTGATGAACAAGTTGGTGCTGGAAGTTATTAGAGAAATTGATGGACAGGTAATTGCAGACTTGGAAGCTGGTGTTAAGAACAACGTGAATTGGAACAAGAATGGATATTTGGCTGGTGATACTGCTACCTATGAAAGACAGGCATATGATGCTACTATTTTTAACGCACTTTTGGAAGCCAACAATGAGATCTACAAAGCCAAATATATCAATGCTAGTTGGGCTTTGATGCATCCAGATGTCTATCTGAGACTTGCTAAACTTGAGCAGTTTAACACAGACCCACTTGTTAAAAACAATGAGGGTGCTTTTCAGAGAAAGTATGTTGGTACACTTTCTGCTGGCTCTTTGATGAAGGTTTATGTTGACCCTGACTTCACAAATGATTTTATTATGCTTGGTGCTAAGGGCGATTCTTGGGATGTGGCAGTTGGTTATTATGCTCCATATATTCCTCTTTTCACTTCGCCTAAGTACATCCAGGGTGATGATTTTACCCAGTTCCTTAAGGGTGCTATGACCAGATACGCCCATGGTGTTATTCCTAATGAAGTAAATGATGCTGGTACTGTTACTGATGCTGATAATAGTGGACTGGCTTCTGTTACATTGACTTCTAGTTAATGTGATACGTTTTGTTTTTTCTAGAATGGGGGGCTTTTGCTCCCCATTCTATTTTTTTATTTTATATTTTTTGCTAATTAGAGACTAAAGTAATAGGAGAATAGCATGTTTGGTAAAAAAGAATTGTTTGATTTGAAGATGAATAGAACAGGTAAGGGACAGATCTTTCATTGTAATGCTAATGGTGATGCGGTAGTAGTTAATCCAGGTGGTGTTATAGATAGTAATTTATATGATGATGGTGCTGGCATACTTACTCCTATTGATAATTTTTTGGACCAGATGGATAGCTTTGGTGAGAAGAGATTTTATTTACAGAGAACATTTAGTTTAGGTGATATGTTAATGATGTTGCCATTATATAGAAATCTTATCAAGCTTGGATATGAGCCATATATAAGAACTAAAGATACATATCTTGATTTGCTTTCTAGCTTGAAAGTTTATAATGAAGATAGTAAGAATCCTGCTAAGGGATTAGGTGTTAATTTAGATTATGTAGTTGAAAGAGATCATTGGGATAAGAACTTACAGAAGATGCATAGAATTAATATTTATCATCAGGTTTTTGGGCTTATGCCTAACAGAGATGATTTGGATTTTAGTTATGACCCAAGCAGATTTCCAGTAAATACAGAAGAAACGTCTTATGTAGTTTTTCAAGGAAGAGGCGCAGTAGGTAGAAGAGGATTGTCTACAGAGACAATTCAAGATTTATTGTTTTTTATGGGATTGGATAATATAAGAGTAATTTATATAGGTGAGAACATTAATGAGCTTAAAGTGTTTCCAACTAACGAAAGATGGTTGACAGATTTAAGATTTATGAAAGGAAATATAAAAGAATTATTTACATTGATAGCTAATGCTAAAATGCTGATAAGTATGGATAGTGCTCCATTATGGATTAGTCATTTTACTGAGACTCCAGTACTAGCACTGCTTGGACCTTCTAGAACACAAGAGAGAGTTGCTTTGCATCCTCTATACCCAGAAGGTGCAGAGGGGATAAGACTAGAACAGGAGATTGGCTGTGCTCCCTGCTTTGAGCAATCCGAGAAGTGTGAGCATAGATTTGATTGTATGAAGAATGTACCAAGTGAGAGAATCTATGAGTTGATTAGACCGATGTTACTAAAATTTTGGAGTGTGTAATGGGTGTAACAATAAATGGAAAAGTTTATGGTGATGTAGCAGATGGTATCAAACCAAAGTCTTTTAGAGGTATGCCAGGTAGAACAGGGCAGTTTCTAAGACGTGATATACCAAAACAGATTTATCAAGATAAGGATGGGAAAATGAGCTTAATGCCAGGACAGTTTGTAACAGATGATATAATAAAGAGATATAATATTAATCCACAGTATTTTGTTCATCCAGAGACTATGAGACTTCAAGGCTCCTTTGCTTTTGCACATAAGCATAAAGGTAAATTCAGTGTTGGTATTATAAGAGATATGAATGGAAGAGGTGATGTACTAATGGCTTCTGTTATCTGCAAAGCTTTAAAATATCAGTATGGTAATGCTGTTACTACTAAAATGTGTGTAAAGCCAGGATATGAGAGTATCTTGTTTGGCAATGACTATGTTGATCATATATACACAGATAGAGATTTAATGGATAAAGAAGGTGAAGGTGTTGATATTAAGCTTAATGTAAATGATTTAGAGTTTAAGGCAGAGCTTAAAATGTTTGAGCGTGAACAGAAGATAGTTAAGAATAGAACTACAATTTATCTTGAGCATTTAGGACTTTATTTGGATAACACTACACCACATTATTTTGTAACAGACTCCGAAAGAGTGTGGGCAAAGCAAGAGCTTGAGAGAAAGGATTATAATCTTAATAAGCCAATAATAGGAATACAGTTATATGGAAGTAATGCTACTAGAACATATCCTAATATGTGGGATGTGATACATCTTTTAGAAGATAGTGGTTATCAAGTTTTGGTGTTGGATGGTAAGAACGTAGGAACTGATAATTATACATATAATCTAAGACAAGTTGGAGCACTGGTTGAGCAGATGACTACTACAGTTACTCCTAATAGTTATCTATTTCATTTAGCAGGTGCTATGAAGAAGAGAGCTATTGCTTTGTTTGGTAGTTGTGATGGCAAGATCTGGGTTGAGGACTATGAGAAGGTTACTGCTATTGATGGCAAATGTCCAGGAAGTAAGAATAAATGCTGGTGGACTATGCCGTGTTTATCTGGTGATTCACTAAGAGAGAAAGAGAAAACTCATGCTCCTGATTGTTTGGCACAGATAAAGCCGGAGACTATTCTTGATGAGGTAACAAGACAGATTAATGAGCCAAAAAAAGTTTTAGTTGCGGTATTGACCTATAACATGAGTCATTTGACTAAAGAGATGATTGACTCAATTAGAAGCTTTCACAATTATGATATTCTTGTAATTGATAATGAGTCTTCTGATGATACAATTGCTTGGTGTGAGAGTCACAATATTAAGACTATAATAAGAAGACAGCCAGTAGATGAGGCATGGAATATGGGATTGCAGGCTACTAAAGAGGGTGGTTATGATTATCTATTACTATGCAATAATGATTGTATTCTGAGTTCTGAGTATATTAATACTGTTGTGGAAGTTGCAGAGAGAAGGCAGGCTTTTCTTGTTACAGGTAATGTTATTAATAAACGTGATGTGCAGCATAATATAGGTTTTCAGGAAATGGTAAAGAGTGTTGAAGTGACTCAGAATGTTATGGTTGCTGGAGACTATTCTGCATTGCTAATATCTAAAGATTGTATTGACAAGGTAGGTGGCTTCAAGTACTTCGCTCCTAGATATCAGTGTGATGAGGATCATATGTTGAGAGTGAGATTGTTTGGTAAAGAGCTTGTAAAAACATATGCTACTACATTTTTTCATAAGCATGGTGCTGTGGTTAAGAGTGCTGATTTTACCGAGGCGAGACGCAACAGCGAGTGGATGGAAGGTGTGAAGAATTTTAAATTAGAGTGGGGCGTTGATATTTATACTGATAGAAATACATTACATAGTTTGTCTAGAATTAAAGACATGAATTCTGATTGGAAAGATAAGATTTATAGAAAGTATAAATAAATTTTATATTTTATGCTAATTTGAGACTAAAGTAGTAGGAGAATAAAATGAAACGAGTATTGATTTGGAGTGGGTTGAAGAATGAGAATACTAGTACTAGAAGATAATTTTGAAAGGATTCAGCAGTTTCAGAGAAAGCTTATTGGGCATGTGGTTGAGTTTACAACTACTGCTGAACTAGCAATTGAGATGCTAAAATCCCAGACCTGGGATGTATTGTTTCTTGACCATGATTTGGGTGGTCCAGCTTATGTAGACTCATTTGGTGATGTAGAGACAGGATATACTGTGGCTAAATGGATATTTAACAATATGGATAGAAAACCTAAGCATGTGTTTATTCATTCTTTAAATGGACCAGGAGCTTTGAATATTCAGAATAGAATTCCAGGTTCTTTAATAACACCATTTGCTTGGGTTGAAGAAGTAATGCCAACTTTTAAGAAAGAGAGAGAAGATGAAGAAATATAATCAGCATTGTTTTGATGAAGGTTATTATGAGAAGTTTGAAAGAGGTGGTTTTAAAGGCTATACTTGGGAGAAGATAGAGAAAGAAGTGAAGATGAAATTGAACTGGATTGATAAGCATTACAAGAATAAAGATGTTAAGTCTATTTTGTTTGTGGGTTGTGCTAAAGGATTTGAAGTAAGAGAAGCAAGAGAGAGAGGCTATAATGCTTATGGAATAGAACCATCAGAGTATGCATTAGAACATACTGATAAGTCAATTAGGAAGTATCTTGAGCAAGGAGATATTAGAGATTTGAGAACATATGCTAGTAATTCAGTTGATTTGGTTTGTGCATTTGATGTTATTCATATTGTGGATATTAAGAGCAGATACAATGCTTATAATGAATTAAACAGAGTTGCTGGAAGGGGTATTGTTCTTAGAACTAGAGTGTTATCAGCACACCATTCTCTACCTGCAATGGATTATACATTAGATGGTGATATGACATACAGAGAAACAATGCAGAGTCTAATTTCAAAAGTTGAGCAATATAATAAATTTAAAATATTTCATGCTAAGATTGACCAGAGATGTGTTATGTGGTGTGCTTTTGGTTTAGAAGAATACTTTTCAACAACATTAAAAGATGCAGTAAATAGGGGTATAAAAGATGAAACACAGTGATAATGCTCCAGAGCGTTTTATAATAGAGGATACTGATAGATTTATAGTGTCATATCCTAGAAGTGGACAGACGTGGCTGAGAAGCCTGATTGCTCATGTTAGATTTGCTAATAAAAATTGGATGCTGAGTCATGTTGATACAGTGATACCTGATTTCAGAAGAACTACAAAAGAGCAAAGAAGACATATGCCTAGACCTAGATTGTTTAAGAGTCATGAGTTTTATAATTATAGATATAAGAACGTATTGTATTTGATTAGAGACCCAAGAGCAGTTGCATATAGCCAGTGGAACTGGAGAAGAAGAATGAGAATAGGACATCAGTGGAGATATGAGGGACCATTTGATATTAAATTTATTGAAGCTTTTGTTGATGGTAGAATTTTTCCAGGATCTTGGGATAAGCATGTATACAAATGGAATAATTGGGTTAGTGGTAAGTTTACTGTAGTTAAGTATGAGGATATTTATGAGGATACAGAGAACTTGTTAATTAAAATTTGTAAGTGGTTGAAGATTTCTTATGATATTCAGAAAATTGATGAAGCTATTAAGGCTTTTCCAGCAGGACAACCAACACATTTTTTGAAGAATTCTATTAAACCACTATTTTCTAATCCATCAGCCTGGAGTAGTCATATGACTGATGAGATGAATAAAATGCTTAGTAACACTTACTATGATACTATGCAAGAATTTGGTTATGATGCTTAAAACAATATGTAAATTATTAATATATCTTTTAGAAAAAGATTCTAAATTGTATATAGATGATTCACTTACAGAAGTTAGATTAGATGTATTAAAGTTAAAGGAGTATACGAATGAGAAAGGTGCTGTTGACTGATAGAAAAAGAGCAAGAAATTTGATGATTGAGCCATATGATAATGATTGGAATTCTCATTTTGCTTGTTTAACTATGAAGGGTTATGCTCTTGATAGATTTTTAGTAGAAGAAATGGGTTTTGAAATGTGGGATATATGGAATAATAAAAAGTGTAGATTCACTCATTTGAATAAAGAACATTTACCAAAAGATGTTGATGTATTCTTTTTCACAGGTGTTTTATATAGAATGGATGTAGAAGAGTGGAAAAGCTTTTTGAGTTTATACCCAGATGCTAAGGTTGTTATGGTGCCTTTAATTGACTTTAGACAATGGAATAAGATTGACCCATGGTTGATTGAGAGAGTGAGTTTGTTTTTAGATTGGCAGAAATATAACTGTAATCAGAACAGTTGGTTTGATACAATATTTCCTGAATATGCTTATAAGCATATATTCTTTCCTCATTGTGTAACTCCTTATGATAATTGGATGAATGTTGAATACAATGAGAAGCCATTAGAGAAGTGTTTATTCTCTGGAAGGGTAGGTGATAGGTACTTGATTAGAAATGCTTTCTTAAGGGCTGTGCTGGATGATAAAGAGCTAGAATCAGTAACAGATGTGTGTTATGATGCAAGAGCTATTAGAATAAAAGATTTTGCTAAGGATTGTTCTAAACATTATTGGGAATTGGATTTTATAAATAAAGGCATGGTTATGAAAGATGAGTATATAAGGCTATTGAGCCAGTATTTGTGTGGTGTGACATGCAGCACTAAAAGAAATCATTTGCTTGGTAAGATGTTTGAGATACCTGCTAGTGGCTCTATTTTGGTGTGTGATAGATTTGCTGATTTAGATATAGCAGGGTTTAGGCCAGGTGTGCATTATGTAGAGATTAATATAGATAATGTTGGTGATGTTGTGAAAGATATATGTAGTAATCCTGAAAAGTATGAGGATATAAGAAGAGCAGGATATAATTTTGTTAGAGAGAATCATAACATTAAAGTAAGATGTGAGCAGTTAAGAGTTATTTTGGATTCAGAGGGGATAGAATGAATGAAGCAGAGTTTGTATTGAAGAGAATTGAAAAGACACAGCCAGATAGTTATTGGACTGAGTATGTGCCAGACTTCTTTGACTATAAGAATGTACTGTATATAGGGATAGAGAGATATAGGGCAGTGTTTATAAAGAACTTTCTAGATCATGGGTATAAGATTGACCTGCTAGAGATATGGGAGCCTCATGTTGAGCACTATAGAAAAGCTAATAAGGTGCTTAATATGTTTGGTGAGATATATCATGGCGATGTCAGAAATGTGGATGAGATTATACATAAGAGATATGATCAGGTTCTTTGGTTTCATGGACCAGAGCATTTAGAGAGAGAGGAGATTCCTGCTGTGCTGCGAAAGTTGAGTAAGATGACATTGAAGCTAATAGCTATGGCATGCCCGTATGGTGAGAGTACTTCTCCAGCTAGGGGTGGCAATGAGCACAATAGACATTATTCAGCATTGTTTCCATTAGACTTTCTAAACTGGGGTTTTAGTGTGGAAGCTTCAGATAAAAGGATAAAGGCTTGGAGATACCAATGAACAATGTGATAATAATTATGACAGATGGAGCCAGAGCAAGTTTTGCTAATAACCCAGAGGTAATGCCAAGCACTCATAAGTTCTTAAGTGAGTATGGTGGTAGAAAGTTTTTAAATGCTTATAGTACTAGCACTTGGACTCTTCCTGCTCAGATGAGTTTGTTTACAGGACTGTTGCCAAGCAATCATGGGTTATCAGACATCACTTATAGCAACAGAAGAAACATTGTAAAGACATTAGATGATTGTTACTTCAAAGCAGATAAGGTAAGAGAGATAGATTTTATGGTTAATATCTTAAAGAGTAGAGGATATGATACTAAGATATTCAGTAACTATCTTACTTATAACTTTCTGGCTAAGACTCATCATCAATACTTTGATAAAACGATTTTTTGGGACTTCTTTTATCAGCAGCCAGACAAGATATTTGCAGAGGAAATCAAAGAGCCATTTTTCTGGTTTATGTATGATGATGATGGTGGACATTCGCCTTATGGGGTTGGAGTAAGAGATAGAAGAAGAGACTTTGATGCAGAGAAAGTAAATATGATAACTGATGCAGAGGCTAGAGCTAGACCAAATGTGTTTACAGAAAAGGTGCTGAAGAATATGGTAAGAGGG
>Ga0114919_10000970_pt1 | contig 23022 bp, 23 predicted proteins | sample BlataG_FD_88682 | JGI IMG/M metagenome (GOLD analysis project Ga0114919, IMG submission 88682) | Deep subsurface microbial communities from Black Sea to uncover new lineages of life (NeLLi) - Black_00105 metaG | ecosystem: Environmental > Aquatic > Marine > Oceanic > Sediment | place: Atlantic... | reverse complement strand
CTCTGCGGTGCATTATCTCGGCGAAACCACCTATCTCCTCGCCTATGGTATCCAGGATGTTGGTCTGCTCCATCTCCCGCCGCGACTTGTAGATGATTAGGGGGACGACGTTTTGCGGTTCAAACTCCAGCTTCTCCTTAGCCTGCTCATAAGCCTCCTCCGCCACCTCGGCGACAAACTCAATGATGAACTCTTCGTCTTCATAGTAGTAGATGTCAAAGTTCTCCGTCTCCAGGATGCGCCAGTCAAAATCAAAGTCCCGCACCTTGTTCATGCCGAAGCTGAACGCAGTCCCACTGCTAATGGTCAGGATGATTAAGGGGAGTATGACGGCTATTCTGGGAACGACCTTATCTGGCAAGGACATAGCGCTCCTCGTCTATACCGTGGGGGGTGAGCTGATAGCGAAATTGGTCAACTACACTATTGAGCAAGTCCTCATAGATTATCTTGAGCTTGTAGATGTCCATAGGAAGCTGGGAGGACTTGTAGGTCTCTTCAGCCATTGCGGTGTAGGTTTTATCCATAGCAAGCTGGTCCCTCTCCACATTTAGAACCTTTATGGAAAGGTTCATGTGGTAGCGGATGGTCACATCCCAGTCACGCATGGAATAACTGGGACCCTTGTCAATGTAGGGGGCATATGGCTGGTCGGCGGTGTAGCGTTCGTTGGGAGCGTAGCCCAGCTCGCTGTATTCCTCGGCGAATATCTCATAGGAGCCGTAAATCACATAGTTGACCCTTAACTCCTTACCCAGATCGTAAGCGAACTGCATGGAGGTGGGCTTGCGGTCGGCAAACTCCTCACTTTCCAGGGCGGAGTTCAGTTCCTCGTCGGAGATAATCAAGAAGCTGGTCAGTTGGTCTATGGATCGGTGGACTTCCTCGTTGGTCACCTGATGGGCATCTACCTCATAGTCCTCTCCGAGCAGAGGTAGTATAGCCACGGTGGTCCCCTGGCTCACTCTGATTATCGGCTCACTCTCCACCTGGATGTAAACGGTCTCGCCTGCGCCCTTACAGCCCAAAAAGGTTATGAGAAGAAAGGCGAGCGCAAGACCTGCAAAGAGAACCGCTACTTTAATCTTACTGTATGTTGTTGACATTTTTAAACCTCGTCAGGTTTTCGTAAATCTCCTGGTTTGTGGGGTCCAGCTTCAGGGCGGATTCGTATTCCGCTAAAGCCTCGTCTGTCCTCCCTTGTGCTTCCAGAGCCACCCCTAAATTATTGTGATAGATAGCCATCTGGGAGTCCAACTCCAGTGCCTGTTGGAAGCGGAGCTCCGCCTCCCGCCATAGCCCAACTTTAATACATTTTATGCCGTATTTGTTCAGTTCGTCCGCTCTCCTGGCTGTATCCGGAGCATTGCAGGAGGTGGAGGCGAAGACCACCAGAAAGAGAACGGATATAACAATAAGAATCTCTCGCATCACCGAAACTTTGGCAGAACGGATTTTGTTTCTAATTTTAATGGTCGGATGAAAGGCGGTTCGTAGGTGGAGCTCGGGATTTTTTGAAAAGTTTTTATTGCACAACATATTCTCTTCCTTCTGTTGTCTATTCCTCGTCCTCGGTTTCTATTACCTCATCTGCGACCACTTCATCCTTCTCCAGCTTAGGCGCCTTGGGGACGAAGGGGTAAAAGGAGTGGGGTTTGGCGTTGAAATGGGTGAAGATGTCGGCAAGGGAGAGGACGATGGATGCCTCACACATGGCATAAGAGCGATAGACGGAGAATTCGGACTCATCGTAGCGCACGGTCTTGATTATCCTGGGTTGGTGATAGGTGACTTTGTTCTTGAAGAATGATGCCATCTCCAGAAAGGATACCGGTCGCCCTATGCACAGCCCAAACCCGGATAGATTGAAATCATTCTCCAGCACCTTGACCAGAGACCCGGGAACGGTACCCTTCCCCCAGTAGATTAAGCCGGCAAGGGCTTCGTCATTTGCCCGCTCCACATTTATCTGGGGAGACGACTGGTTAGTGTATGATATGGAGACGGTTCGTGGCTGGTCTATGACCGAGATGAGGGAGTCTTTGCCCTCCTTGAAATCGCCGGCGTCAATGTCCTTGATGAGATAGAGGATGTTGACAGCCCACTGCAGATCGTAGGTTTCCACCGTCTCCCATTCGCCTTCGGTGGTTGTATCCTGGGAGAGGGAGGTTTTTAGAATTTGCTCCTGGCGTCGTTCATAGATGGGGGAGACGACCATCTCCAGGACCATCTGAGAGAAATAATCTCTGCTCTGGTCATCCCCATCGGTAAAACCCTCCATGGTCTTCTCCAACAGGTGGTAAGCCTCCTCCCCCTGGCGAGTTAGATATAGGCACTTGGCGGTGAACATAGTCGCTCTAAGCGTGGTATCCTCGCCGGCATACTGCTGGTAAAACTGGCCCACCTCCAGAGCGGTGTTATATTTAAACTCGTGGTGGAGTTTATCTATAAACGCCTCAATCCTTCCGGCGCTGTTTTGGGTGAGGATGCCCTCGCTCAGCGTAACCGTGAGCCCATATATACTGACCTCATCGCTTGATGCAGAGTTTAACGGTAAAAGAAAAGCGAGTATGGCAAGCCAATATATCCTCTTTTTCATCTCTCCTCTCCACCTGGAAGCCAATTTAGCATACCTGCGCACTGATTGTCAATATGATACCATTTTGTGAACTGAAGGAAAGAAAGGCTTGACAGGGAGGATGAATCTTATTATCTTTTTTAGCAAAGTAGTGGAAGGGGGTTCCTTGGCTCAAAGAGTGCGGGTGACATTTTTTATACCCCAACTGGAGTTGGGGGGAAGTGAGGGCCAGCTTCTCCTTCTTGCTGACCGCTTAAATGCCAACGCATATCAAGTCTCCGTTATAACCTGTAAGTGCACTGTGGAGGTTCCACATCATATACACCTGCGGGTGCTGGCAAAAGGAGTGGGAGTGGATATTACCTTTCTGCCTCGCTTGCTTTCTTCCCTCAGGGAGCTTCAGCCTCATATTTTGCATACCGTATCCAGCACCGCTAATATATGGGGACTTGCCGCCACCCTCTTCAATAAGCCTGCGGTGACTTTGGGGGCGATAAGGGGACGGGAGTGGGGGCTCAGCCGATGGCATCATCGCTTGGGGCGGATGCTATACTGGCGTTTGGATCGCATGATGGTCAACTCCCCCACACTGAAAACTTTGGTCGCTGGCAGGTATGGGCTTCCCCCGGAACGGATAATCTGCATTCCGAACGGCATAGAGACCGACAGGTTCCGCCCTCTCGTGGAGAATGAAAGGAAGGATGGAAATCTGAAGGAACTCAGGGGTGCAGACTGGGTTGTCGGGTGGGTGGGCAATATCCGCCCGGAGAAGGGTTTTGCCCACCTTGTAGCGATAGCTGACTTAGTGGTCGCTTCCAGGTCCGGGGTCAAATTCCTGGTGGTCGGCGGGGGTCCGGGCTTTGAAGTTGCCCGTCGGATGGTTCAGGATGTGGGTCTTGAGCGATTTTTTCTCTTTGCCGGGCAGGTGGAGGATGTGGCGCCGTCGTATCGGCAGATGGATTTATTGGTCAACACCTCCCTCTCCGAGGGGATGTGCACTTCAATTTTGGAGGGGATGGCTAGTGGACTTTCGGTGGTAGCTAGTGACATCCCCGCCAACAGACAGCTGGTGAATGACGGCGTGGATGGGTTTTTGGTGCCTTTGGGTGACCACCAAACTTTTGCCCGAAGGATAGTGGAGCTTGCCGATGATGTCTCCTTTGCGGTGGGTATGGGCAAGCGAGGACGTCGCAAGGTTGAGGAGGAGTTTTCCGTGCAGAGGATGGTTGCTGACTACGAAGAACAGTATACCCAGTTGATTGGGGAGAGGAGTTAGTTCTGTGGCGGAAAGGGAGCTTCCAGTAGTTACAGTGATAATGCCCGTGCGCAACGAGGCGGTCTATATCCGCCTGGCGGTGGAATCGGTCGTCAATCAGGACTATCCCTCCCATCTGCTCAATATTCTCGTCTTTGACGGTCGTTCCACCGATGCCACCCGCACCATCGTCAGCTATTTGGTGCGCTCCTACGGCTCTCGCATCACCCTGTTGGACAATCCTCAAAGAACGGTTCCCTTTGCTATGAACCGTGGTTTGGAGGTGACCACCGGCGAAGTGATCATCCGTCTGGATGGGCACTGTTCCTTGCCCCCCAACTATGTCTCCACTTGTGTGCAGAGGTTACTTTCTGGCGACGCCGACGCCGTAGGCGGGCGGGTGGTGGCTGAGGGGGAGGGCATCTTACCGCAGACCATCGCTTGGGCGATGTCCTCCCGCTTCGGGGTGGGGGCTAGTTACTTCCGGGTAGGGGTAGAGGAGCGTTTTGTAAACACCGTAGCTTTTGCCGCCCACTGGAAGGAGCAGTTGCAGGGGGTGGGGCGATTCTTTGAATATTTGCGACGGAACTCCGACGATGAGTTCAACTTCCGTTTCCGGGAGGCAGGCTACTCCATACTTATGATTCCCCGGCTGAGCATCATCTACTGGTCAAGAGCGAGCTTACTTCATCTGGCAAAGCAATTCCTTCAGTATGGTTTCTACAAGCTTCCGGTCCTGTTGCGCCATCCGAAATATGTCAGCGCTCGCCATCTCTTGCCGGCGGTCTTCATCGCTTTGGGTATCGCCGTGGTAATATTATTAATCTTTGCACCGTTTTGGGGACTTCTCCTGTTGATACCATACATACTCTACCTAGCGGGTCTTTTTGCCTACTCACTTCTCTCCCGCTTTGCCAGAAGCTTCAAGCATCGCCTGCTCTTTCCTGTGGTGGTGTTAGCCATGCATGTGAGCTATGGTTTGGGCTTCTTCTGGTCGGTCATTTGTCTTCCCTTTAGTATAAGGGAGATAAAGAGGATGTTGTTCGCCGGAATTGGCAAGCTTAAGAAGGATAAAAAATAATTTAAAGGTGGAATTTTGTTACTTTTTGTGATATATTACTATGGTTAAAAAGATAATCACTCACCACTAAATAAATTTGCTATGAAACTCTATCCTATCTTCAAAAGGGCATTTGACCTAACGAGCGCCTTTTTCAGCCTGTTGTTGCTTCTCCCCATCATGGTGGTGGTAGGTTTTGTTGTGAGCATTGAGTCACCTGGAGGACCTCTATTTTTTCAAAGGCGGGTGGGAAAGGAAGAGCGGATTTTCCGTATGTTAAAATTTCGCACCATGTGCCGAAATGCCGATAAGATAGGCTCTTCCGTCTCCGGCAACGACGACTGGCGTCTAACCCGCATCGGTAAATATCTGCGCGATACCAAGCTGGATGAGTTTCCCAATCTGCTCAATGTCCTTTTAGGGCAGATGAGCGTCGTCGGACCCCGACCGGAGCTTCCTCAGTTCCTGCCGTTTTACAAGGACGGTTATCGGGAGATATTTGATATCCGCCCGGGGCTTACCGGACCAGCCCAGTTGACATACTTCTTTGAATATACCCTCTTACCCAAAGATAATGTGGAGGAATTCTATAAGAGCAAGATTATGAATAGGAAACTTTCCATGGACCTGGACTATGTTAGAAACTTCAACCTTCGCCGGGATGCCTCGTTAATCACCTCCACCGTCTTCCGCCTGTTCATCCACGAGAGTAGCCAGACCCCAACGGAGGAAAGAACAGGGTCTCGGCGATGAGCAGTGCCAAGGCTAAACAGATGAGAACGGCGGTCAGGGAATAGCCCCTGGCCGTCCTGCTTTTTTTAGAAAATTCAGCAGGGTTCTCAATCTTTACCTCTCCCCCCTCAAAGCCCCCCGCAACCAGTTTAAGAACCTGCTCGTCACCAATGGGCGGGTTTATCCCCGCCACATTGACCGCCGCCAACGCCTCTTTTCCCTCCCCTCCCCTCAGATGATATATGCCGGGAAGCTCAATTGTCCCGGTCGTCTCCTTATTCACCTGGGGTAGGAGCAGTTCCGCCTTCCTTTCCACCAGTTGTTGCCCGAGTTGGAGGTGGGGTGTGGGCTGCCAGCAGATCCCTTTGACCAGGCTGTCCATCAAAGGGAGGAACACCATAGATTTGGTTAAACTGCTGTAACTTCGGCTGAGGGGGATGAGTAGTGCTGCCATCTTCCCTCCTAAGAGGCTTCTTCCCCCCACAACTGCTGCGCTACCGTCGGATAGGCGGGCGAGCACCACCCTCTCAGGTCCCTGCCAGTGCGGGCTTATGGTCACCTGCACTTCCTCCAGGGGAAAGTCGGGGGGTATGAGGTTGGGATTGCTGCCGGTTGCGGTGATATTGAACTGTCCGCTATTTGGGGAAGCGGTTGCGGCAACGCCGAGAGTTTCAATCAGGAGTTTTTCAGCCCTATCCTGAAGGAGCCCGTCTCCAGCCAGCAGGATACTTCCTCCTGTGGATAGAAAGCCCCTCAGCTCCTCCAGACCGACATCAGATAACATCGCCTCATCTATCACAAGGCAGGTATCCGGTCCCAGGGAGGCTACGTCATGCGGGGATATATAGGTGACCTGGTAGCGGTGGTCCTGCTCACCCAAATCCAGGGAGCGGGCAAGGGGATTATAACCCTCAGAATATGCCGGCACCAGCAGGGCAACCTTGGGCGGTCGGTGAGCCACAAAATAGACGGTGTTGTTCCAGGTGAGCGAGTCGCCTTCCATGGTAAGCTCCGCATAGCCCCAATCCTCCCCGGCGATGGACAGGACCACCTCCTGGGGTACCTCGTCGGTCAACTCCACCCGTTTCCGCACCTCATTCTTTCCGCTATGGACGGTTATCAGCGCGCTACCTCCCATACCCCGGACATAAGTTTGCAGAGAGACGGTGAGAACACTTTCACCTGCATCCACACTTAGAAGCCTCAATGAGGCGTCGGGCTGGCTCTGATTGAACAGGACCAGGTCCAGGTTGCATCCCCCTAAATCAATAGGGCTGTCTATCCCGTCAAGCCAGCGTCCGTCGCTTGGGCAGATGATGCGACCGCCCTCCTCGCCCAGAAGACGGACGCACTCGGCAATCGCCAGGGGGAAGTCCTCCGGCTGAGGTGAGGATTTCAGGTGGGGGAGGATGTTTTGCAGGGTGTATGCTTCCTGCCACGAGAGACCTCCGACTTCAGCGAGCTGGGGGTGGCTTAGCAGAGCGGTCTGGGTTTGGGGCGGGAGGGCTGAGATGAATTGAGCCACCAGCTCCTTGGCTAGTTCCAGCTTGCTTTCGCCGTTGTTCAGGGTGGTATCCATAGGATAGCCGACATCCATCAGGATGACCGTCCGTTTTACCGTTTCACCTTGGGGTGCTTTGGCGGGGTAGATGGTGGGGTAGGCGGCGGCAAGAGCAAGACTTGCCAGGGCGGTCATGCGCAGAATGAGCAGGAGGATGTCCCGCAGGCGGAAACGGCGCCGACTTTCCTCCTCGGTTTTGCGAATCAGTCGTATGTCCGGAAATAGCTGAATGCGATAGCGCTTCTGTTTGATGAGATGGAGCAAGGGAGGTAGCAGGGTGAGCCCCAGAAGCAGGAGGTTGAAAGGGTAGAGGAAGGAGAGCGAGGGCATCACCACAACCTCTTGCGCTTTGCCAGGTAGGCGGCTAGGGATTTTCCGTGGTGTTGGTCGGTGGTCAGCATAACGTAGTCGGCGCCCATCTCACCCAGAGTCTTGTCCAATGTGTCCAGCCTCTTCTCTAAATTGCGACGATAAGCCTCTCGCTGGCGGGGCGTCCAGGGGAGTTTCCCTCCCCCTTCCATGTCCTCAATGATTACCGGACGGTTTAGGGAAATATCCGTCTCCAGGGGGTCGAGCAGATGGAAGACGATGACTTCGTGCTTCTTCTCCCGGAAGGCGCGCAGACCGTTGATGATGCTTGAGAGCTCATCCCAGAGGTCGCTTATCAATATGAGCAAACCCCTGCGGGTCAGGCGTTCTCCCAGGCTCATCAGACTCTTCCCTAGGTCGGTGCGCATTGCCGGGCGGATGCGGGTTAGCTCCACCAGCAGATGGTGTAGATGGCGGGTGGTGGAGCGTGGGGGCATCAGGGTGCGGACGGCGGTGTCCATAACCGCTAAGCCCACCGCATCTCGCTGGCGGATGAGCAGATAGGCGAGGGCGGCGGAGAGCTGGACCGCATATTGAAGCTTGCTTATCTTGGAAAGCCCCTTAAAACCCATGGAGTTGCTGGCGTCAAAGGCAAGGATGGCGGAGAGGCAGGTCTCAGCCTCAAATTCCTTTATGTGATAGCGGTCTCGCTTAGCCCACAGCTTCCAGTCTATATAGCGGATGTCGTCGCCCTTCTGGTAGGAGCGATGTTCGGCAAACTCCACCGAGAAACCCTTGAAGGGTGAGCGGTGCATGCCGGCGAAGTAGCCCTCCACCACCTGGCGAGCCAGGATGTCCAGCTGACTTATAGCCGAAAGGGTTTCGGGGTCAAGTAAGGCAAACGCTTTGTTCTTTTCTGTCATGCGGGTGGTGCCTTGGCGGAGAGGTCTTTGAACGGAGCCTATCCCGACCAGCCGGCCAGGACTGCCGCTCCGGTCATAGCCCAGCCGGAGGTGATGGGAATGGTAGCGTTGTCGTCTAACCAGCGAGCCAGTTTCTTGCCGACTATGAGGTGGAAGGGGAAGACCTCCACAGCGGCGGCGGCGAAAGCCCCGATGATGGATAACTTCCAGGGGAGCAGGATAAGACCCACGGCGAAGGCGGAGAGGAAGAGGGCAAGGAAACCCTGCAGGCTTTTTTCCCCGCCAAAGAGCTTGATGGTGCCGAAGCGGCGGCCGACCAGACAGGCGAATGCGTCGCCGACGGAGAGCATGAAGATGGCGGTGGCGGCGATATATGGATGGAGGAAGTAGATTACCAGGGTGGTGGAGAGGAAGTAGTAGGTGGAGCCGTTGAAGCGGGTGGCTTCGTCGGACTTGATGAAACCTTTGAGGGTGCGGGTGATGAGCTTGTTCCAGGCGGGCCAGATGAAACGGAGGATATCAGCGGTGAAGAAGCCCAGAAAAGACGCAAGTAGTATGCCTGAGAAAAGAATCCGGTCGGTTACCAGGGTGAGATATATGGTGGGAATCACCAACCCAAAGCCGTGATAGAGGGTGCGCAGTATGCCGGTGTCGGGCTTGGGTTTGGAAAGCTCTGCAGAGATACGGGTATCATCCAAATGTGTTATAGTTTCCTCACCGTCCCTCTCTTCCTTCATGAACTTACCCCTCCTACATAATATTATATCCAGACAGTTTCGGTTACCACTCGTATTCCAGGGTATTGAACTTCTCCCACAGAGCTTTCATCAGGGCGCCGTGGGCGGATTGGTCCAGATTACCCAGGGCAATCTGCTCGCTCAGCAGGGCGCCTATTCGGTTTATCTCCGATTTGGTCTCGCTGTAGGTGAGATATAAGAGCACTTCTCCCTCCATATCCACCAGCTTGTCAAAGATAGCTTGGTAGTCCTCTGCCAGGTCGCTGTCCGTGATGAGGGCGAACTCCTCTGGCAAGGTGGTCTCCCCCTCGCCGGTAAGGGCGAAGGTGGACGGCGTTAAGAGGGTTACGGAAACGGTGATGCAGGAGAGTGTTAAACCCCAGCTTATCTGTAAAACTTTTCGCATATCCTTACCTCCTGACGGATTTTCCCTGAGATTTCTTATAATATATCATCTATTCCCTCGTTTTGGTAGCGTTTAAAAAAATATCCCATCGCTTGTTTCGCTCAAAGCTCTCCCAACTCCTCCTTAAGGTATGGTCGGCGGTTGAAGACGTTTGACTGATAGACAGTTGTCGCCTTTATGGAGATTAAGGGGGGAGATGTTGGCACCAGTATTTTTTCATGGATTTCTCCAATGATATTTTGGAAAAAAACAGGTTCTATTTCATCTCCTCAATGAACTTCAGGTAGTCCTTGGTCACCTCGTATGCTTCCTTGTCCCGGGTGGTGAGCGCTTTGGCGAAGATCAAGCCCCCCAGTATAGCCGGGGAGATGACCATATCCGCACCGGCTCTTTTCAGCTTGTCCACCGATTTTTCCGTTGCCGCTTTTGCCACCACCATCATTTTGGGTAAGGTGTTTTTGATGGAGAGGGTGACGAAGGCGTTTTCTGCATCGTCCTCGTGCAGGGCGGCGACCCCGATGGATTTCTTCAGATTGGCTTTCGCCATTACCTCCTCGTCGGTGGCGTCTCCGGCGATGACATTATAACCCCTTCCGCTCAATTCATCGGCAAGCTCCGGGCTGGCGACGATGAGCAGATAGCGAAAATTTCTGCTCCTTAAAATCTGTATCAGATTTCTTGCCTCTGCGGAATATCCGGCGATAATTATGTGGTTCTTCATTCTGCCTACCCCCCGACCTACTTGGGTAAAAAATTCCCTTAGTTTGACCATTAGTAGTGGACCGATCAGTAAAATAACCGCGGTGTAGACGGCTCCTAACCCCATCACCACCAGGCTGACCACAAAGAGGCGAGCAAAGGGGGTTGTGGGGACATAGTCTCCATATCCCACGCTGGAGATGGTGACGATGGTGAAATAGACGGCTTCGGAGACGGTGTTGATATTGGGTTCAAACTGGTTTCCTATCCACTGACAGACCAGGATGCCGTAAGCCAGGACCGAAACCACGGCGAAAAGAGCTACCAGATGTTCTATCTTGACATCCAACCTTTGATAGAAGAAGCGGAAGGTGAATAGAAGCAGGGTGATTAAGGGGATGTGGATTATGGAGGGAAGCAGGAAGTCCTGGCTAAGGTAGTGCCCTCCGAGTGCGGTTATGGAGAAGACGAGGGTGAGTAGCCAGGCTATCACCGAGCAGCGAAAAAGACCGATGGAGAGGAAGAGCAGGAAGATTCCGGCGACGACCGGGGAGATTCCTCCCAGAAGAAAGGTCTTATCAGCGAATTCCTGGGTTAAGCTGATGTTCTCGTAAAGAAAGTAGATACCGCTGATAATATTGGAGAGGCCCAAAAGTAGGGTATAGATGCTGAGACTTCTGATTATCCACTGTCTCCACATAATCGGCGATTCCTTATTGGCAGTGGTTATCGGGGAACTCGCCCATCTCGGGGATGCCCTAGGCAGGATTATGAAACCGTTGAAGGGCTCCTGGCCGTGATTTCGTAGGTAGTTGATACTAAAGCAAAGATAAAAATTCCTCTTTAGTTAATTCGGCTTGTTTTATTATCGTGATTAATGTTCCCTTCGGGATGGCTTTTCTTCTGGGAATAATCACAAGCATCGTTCTTCCGTTATCCTTCTTGACCATCGCCAGGTGGCTTCCTTTTCCCCGCTTGGGCGCATAATTGAAACCCGCTTTTAACAAAGCGTTTGTTATATCCTTAGATGATAGTATAGGTAGCTTCGTCATCAAGCGGAGACTTCAAGAAGTGTTGTGTAACGGTCGTCTGATTTTAATGCGGGTTCAATGTCGGGGAAAAATCCAAGTAGCTCGGCATTTTCAATATATAGTTCTACCGCTTCCTTCAAGTTTTCCAACGCCTTTTCCCGTGTGTCGCCGGTGCTGGCGACGCCCAACTCAGGGCATTTTGATACGAACCCCTCTGGTTCTCGCCAGACGACGGCGGATACTTTATACTTTTTCACCCGTTCTTCCTCCTTTTTTTATTTAGGTCTGCAAAAATCGGCGTCTTATTCACCTTAATCATAATAGCACATAAAAACTACAAATCCCAAAATATTCAATCCTTAATCAAAGCTAGTAGATGAATTACACCAATCCCCCGGCAGGGCTGTGTAACCGTTGAACGGCTTGCGCCAGGTTATCTCCCCGGCAATGGGGTTAAGAATTATCCGCTTGAATTCCTCTAAATTGTCAATTTTCCCCGGAGCCCGGTTCGGATTGACACACAACACCCTTGGGGCATATCCAGAAAGGTCTAGCGCCCTTGGCTTGCATATTGGACGGATGTATGAAGCGTATACCCGGCGTAAACCCTGTCTACTCCAGGACGTGGATGTTCTTCTCCCTGCACATGTCCTTGAGTATCTTCGGCCATACGGTGACGCTGACCTCTCCGAGGTGTGCAGTCCTCAAAAGATACATGTAGGTGCGAGACTGTCCGATGCCCCCGCCGATGCAGAGCGGAATCTCGTCGTTCAGGATCGCCTGGTGATACGGCAATTTGAGGAAATCGGTCTGACCGGTCATCTCCAGCTGTTGTTTGAGCATCTCCTTGGTCACCCGGATCCCCATGGAGGTCAGCTCGTGGCGGCGTTTGGTCACCGGGTTCCAGACGAGAATGTCGCCGTTTAGCCCGTGCATGGGTCTGCCGTCCGCAGAGGTGGTCTCCGTGATCCAGTCGTCGTAGTCCGCCGCCCTCATTTCGTGCGGGTAGCCGTCCGCAAGCGTCCAGCCGATCCCGTAGATGAAGACAGCGGGGTATTCCTGCACAATCGCCGTCTCACGCTGTTTGCGGGGCAGGTCGGGATACTTGTCAAGGATTTCCTCGGCGTGCAGGAATGTCAGCTCCTCGGGGATGTCGGGATACTTGTCCGTTTTGAGCTGGGGGAAGAGCTCCCGGGCGTAAAGACCGGCGCCCCTGATGACCTTCCAGATTTTCCTTACCGTTTCGGTAAGGTAATCCAGGGTGCGGTCCTCGGGTTTGATCACCTTCTCCCAATCCCACTGGTCCACATAGGCACTGTGGTCGTGGTCCAGGAAGTAGTCCTTACGCACAGCCTTCATGTCGGTGCAGATGCCCTCACCCAACAGGCAATCAAACTGCTTCAGCGCGATGCGCTTCCACTTGGTCGCCGCCTGCACCACCTGGGCATCAATGGGATTTTTATCGTAGTCGTTGGAGATGTGGAACTGGACGGGGGTGCGTGAGCCGTCACGGTCCAGGTCGTCGTTCACTCCGCTCTCAACATCCACGATCAGAGGAACCTGAACCATGAAAAGGTTGAGTTCTTTGCACAGGTTCTCCTCAATGTAACCCTTAATAGCAAAGATAGCCTTCTGCGTCTCCTTCGGGGTCAGTAGAGAGGTGTAGTCCTGCGGCAGGATTTTCTCCAACTCATTATAGTCCCCGATGCCCGGTCCCGCCAGGTCTGCCTTCTTGTCTGCCATTCTGTCCCTTCCTTATGGTTCTATGGTTAATGAATCTTTTCCAGGGGAGATAAACTCCCACCATACTCAATTGGTTGGTTCTGGAATAATTCTCCTTAATTTCGCCCTTGTAACCCTTGTATGGGTCTTTGCGTTCCTCTATGTGCGGAATAATATCCTCCGGGCGGAAATTGCGGATGAGAAAGATAACACGGATTGTTTATTAAGGCAAGTGGTTTTGAACGGTTTGGGGAACTGGCGAGTTGAAGCCGGCGAGCCAGGTTCGCCATTGAAAAATCTTCGGGGTTTTGTTATCATAGTTATCCTGTCATCCATCAACACCTTCTAGTAAGGTCACTATGAGCCCACCGCAAACATTCGTCCAGAAGGTCCTGGCGGAAAATGTGGGCAGAGCGAGCGTCGCCCCGGGCGAAATTATTGAAGCCTCTCCCGACGGGGTGATGTCCCACGAGAACGCCGGTCTGGTCATCCGCCAGTTTCAGGCTATGGGCGCGGAGAAGGTCTTTGACCCGGAAAAGATTCACATCATCTTTGACCACCGGGTGCCGGCGAACAGCGAGAAGACCGCCGAGGGGCAGGCGTTGGTGCGCCGATTCGTCTCCGCTCAGGGGATAGCCCATTTCCACGATGTTGGCGACGGTGTCTGCCACCAGGTGATGATGGAGGAGCATTACATCAAGCCCGGGGGCGTCTATCTAGGCACCGACAGCCACACCACCAGCTACGGCGCCCTCTCGGCATTCTCCACCGGCATCGGCGCCACCGAGATGGCTTCGGTCTGGGCTACGGGAAAGATATGGCTTCGGGTTCCCCAAACACTGCGCATACTGGTGGACGGCGAGTTCCCTTGCGGGGTATATGCCAAGGACTTGATACTCAGCATAATTCGGGATGTTACCGCCGAGGGCGCAAACTACATGGCTGTGGAGTTTGACGGTCCCGCACTGGAGCGCTTATCCATCTCCGAGCGCTTCACCCTCTGCAACCTGTCAATGGAAATGGGGGCTAAGTCCGCAGGATGCCCTCCGAATCAGGTGCTCAAGGACTATCTGGGAAAGGATTACCGGGAAGCCCCCTGGTCTGATGGTGATGCCGAGTTCTTCTGCACTATGCAGTATGACCTGGCAAAGATTGAGCCGGTGGTCGCCTGTCCCCATCAGGTGGACAATGTCAAGCCCATCTCCGAGGTGGCGGGGCTGGAGCTAAACCAGGTCTTTCTCGGCTCCTGCACCAACGGTAGGGAGGACGATTTAGCCGTCGCCTCCGAGATTATCAAAGGGAAGATGATTCACCCCCGCATCCGCCTGATAATAGCACCTGCCAGCCGTGAGGTTATGCTGGCGTCTATCGCCTCCGGTCACCTGCAGGAGCTTATAAAAGCCGGGGGAACGCTCATCACCCCCGGCTGCGGTCCCTGCCTGGGCGCCCACCAGGGGCTTCTGGCCGGCGGGGAGCGGGCGCTTGCCACCTCCAACCGCAACTTCAAGGGGCGCATGGGCTCGCCGGATGCGGAGGTCTATCTGGCAAGCCCGGCAACTGCCGCCGCTTCCGCCCTTGCCGGTGTCATCGCCGACCCGCGGGAGTTTTTATAATGGGGAGGGAGACTATGGCTATCATTGAAGGACCGGTAATCAGGCTGGGCGAGAACATAGATACCGACCTGCTTTTTCCGGGCAAGTATCTGCACATATTTGACGCAAAAGAGATGGCACAGCACGCCCTGGAGGGGGTTGACCCCGCCTATCCGGAGAAGATAGGCGGTAGGGGGATAATCGTCGCCGGGCGCAACTTCGGCTGCGGCTCAAGCCGGGAGCAGGCGGCGACCTGCCTGGCGTCGGTCGGCATCAAAGCCATAGTAGCCCCCAGCTTCGCCCGCATCTTCTTTCGCAACGCCATCAACCAGGGCATCATCCTGGTGCAGGTTGCGGAGGAGCTGGCGGTGGAGGACGGCGATTCCATCACCATAGACCTGGACAGTTCGCTGATTAAGTATGACCGCAAGGAGGTGAGCTTCACTCCACTGCCGGAGTTTTTATTGGAGATTGTGGAAAGCGGGGGGCTGGTGGAATATACCCGGAGGATGTTGGAGGGGTGAATTAAAAAATCTGGCAATTTTAAGCGGATGGGGTGGTTTTTCCCCATCCGCTTTTTCGTTAATAGAATGTTTACCTTTGAAAAACGGATTGAGAACATCCCTGCTCCCTTGACTCGTTTTTTACAACTTAGCGGCTTGATAAATATGACATTGAGGGGTAAAATGCAACTTGATGAGCTGACTTTCAGAGGAGACCTTACCTTGCGTATTCTATTCACTGTAGCCATGCTTTTTTTGATGTTTGGGTTCCTTGCGTTGGAGCCCTCCCTCGCCCAGGAATGGCATATTTCCACCGTGGACTCAGACGGACGCGTGGGTATGTATTCCTCTATCGCCCTGGACAGCCGGGACTACCCTCATATATCGTATTATGACCTGGAGAACAGGGACCTTAAATATGCGTATTGGACCGGCGATGAGTGGGTCATCAAGATTGTGGATGCGGAGGGTGATCTGGGTAGATACACCTCACTGGCATTGGACAGTTGCGACCGTCCCCACATTACATATTATTATGAGACGGATGAAGACCTGAGATATGCTTACTGGACGGGGGGTGACTGGGTAGTCCAGACCGTAGAGTCCGCAGGAATTTTGGGGAAATTCAGTTCTATAGTTCTGGATGAATACAACTACCCACATATTTCATATTTTCATTACACTGACGGGCTCAAATACGCCCGATGGACCGGAACCGTTTGGGACATCCAAATCGTAGACGGGGAAGACCTGGCCGGCGCCTACAGCTCTATTGCTCTGGATGGGCAGGGGTATCCTCACATAACATACTCGCATTATTCAGCCGACACTTTTTACGCCCTTAGATACGCCAGATGGACGGATGGTGGATGGGAAATACAGTATGTTGCGGACTATGCAGGCGAATATACCTCGCTGGAGCTGGACGGTCAGGGCTATCCCCACATCGCTTCCACCTACAACGACGGTGTGAGGGACCTGCAATATACCTGCTGGACTGGAAGCGTCTGGGAATTTCAGACCCTGGATGAAGACCTGGGGGATTTTGCCCGATTCATATCATTAGCCCTGGATGGTCAAGACCTGCCCCATATAGCTTATGTCAACGAAACCAACGGAGAGCTTGGTTATGTCCACTGGATATATAGCGGTTGGGAGTTTGAGACCATGGACTCAGCGGAAGAGATATACTACGACCCTTCCATCGCCATAGACAGCCGCAATCAACCCCATATCTCCTATTTTCTCGGCGCCCCCTACAACGACCTGAAATATGCCTGGTATGGCTCCTGTGTTGACGCGGACTCTATTCCTCCCCAAACCTTCGCCATCCTTGCCCTCTATCCCAACCCCTCATCCGATTATCTGACCTGCCTGCTGGCGCTTCCTGAGGCGGGGGCTGTGGAGCTTGCGCTTTACGACATCTCCGGGCGGCTGGTGCTTGAACGGCAATTTGAGGTTACCGAGCCCACCGAGATGGAAGCGGTGATTGATGTATCAAGTCTGGCTAGCGGGGTTTATACCCTGCGGGCGAGTCAAGGGGGCATAGAGGTCAGCGCCAGAGCGGTGGTGGTAAGGTAGATCCCGTAAAGTATAAAAGATTTTCGTGAGATGAAAAGCCCCCCCCGCCTTTGGCGGGGGGGGCTTTTTTATTGGATTGCATGATTGAAATGGGTCATTCCTCTAACCCTAGCACACTCCTCCGCAAATACCGTGAATAGACCGCAGAAAGGGGGTTGTGTGCCAGCAGGCGGTCCTTGGCTATGATGGTGGTGACAGGAGCCTCTGAGAGGCGGGTGAAGACCGTGTCGTGCCCCATACACAAGCCCACTATGCCGTTCAGCTGGGTGCCGGCTCGGTTGAGGGCTTCGGCTTGGGCTACCGGGTTGCAGGCGGTCTCCAGCTCATTCTGGGGGTTTATCTTGGGCAGGGAGAAATCGCTTTTTGTCTGGGCGCAGACCTTACAGCAGACCGAGGAGACCTTTAGGTGCTTGGAGAGGTATCGTTCTATGACCTCCGCCTCGGCGGCAAGACCGATGCAGAAGGCGAGCCCTACATGCTCAAATCCGGCAAATTGGGCGAAGGTGAGGAACTCCTGGATGCGCCCCAGCTTGCAGTAGTGTTCCGCCTCCAATCGGGCGGCGGCACGGAGGAGAGGACCCAGCTCTTCGTCCGCCAGGGCTTCAGCAAGCTCAGGATGCTCGCCGGGCATGCAGTCCACCCCCCGATGGCATGTCCTGTCCGGGCAGGGGGCGCATCTGTGGGGGAGTCTTTCACTCATAGGTTACCTCTTTGTATCTGCAGAAGGATATTTTTTTTCCGTCTCCAATTTGTGGATGCTAAGATAGCTAATAGATTATCATAATCTAATAATGCGTGGTCTTATCTATCATACGCTTTCTGCGGGTTACCCCGTCGGCGAGGGGGAATTATTCAAGGATGACCTTCCTAGAAATTACATTTTTTATCTTGTCTTGTAGATTTTTTGCCAGCAAGGCAAAATCACCGATGAGTTTCTCCTCCTCTATTCTGGTAGAACGACCCTCGGAGATTATCTTCTCGCCAGCCACCCAGAGATTGACCACATCTCCACGTGAGGCGCAGAGGACGATGTTTTCTACTATATTTCCCCTCTCGCCGGGATATATCGGCTGGAGGTGGGGCTGAATAAGATTGATGGTGAACATATCCGCCCGCTTGCCCACCTCAAGACTACCGGTCTCCTTTTCAACGCCGAAACAGCGGGCACCGTCTATGGTCGCCAGGCGCAGGGCATTCTCCGCACTTAGAGAGTTGGGGGCGGTGGTCAGGCGGTGTAGGAGGCAGGCGACCTTGGCTTCTGCAAGCATGTCGTTGCCGTTGTTCCATAAGGCGCCGTCGGTGCCCAGCCCCACCTTGACCCCCGCTGAGAGCAACCTGGGAAGAGGGGCTACCCCGTCGCCGAGTTTCATTTCCGAGGTTGGGGTGTTGACTATGGCGGTCGCATTTTTCGCCAGAAGGGCGATGTCGTCCTCATCCATCCACACTCCGTGCACCCCTACAGTTCCTGATTCAAGTGTGCCGAATTTATCCAGGACGGCTACCGGTGAGGCGTTGAAGCGGTCCTTGGCTATCTGCCACCGCCAGGTGGTCTCCGCCAGATGAAGATAGAGGGGAACTTCCAGTTTGTCCCTCAGGCGGGCGTAGCCGGTCAAGGTCTCCTTGGTCCAGTCCTCCTCGCCCGGAGCGTTGATGTAGGGGAGAAAGCCCCCTTCGGCTACCATTTGGAAGTCTTCCGGTGCCGTCTTCTCCCCCAGGGTCAGTCCGCCCCAGACGCCCACGGTCCTGAAAGGCTCGCAGATGTCCCCTTTGATGGTGGTGAAGGCGTGGTCCAGGATGAAGGTGGTCCCCCCTTTGGCGCACTCCAGGTAAGCCAGCTTGCGGATGAGGGGGGTATCCTTCGGCGTCAAAAGCTCATTTAGCCGGCATGTTGGATGATACTGTTCTATGAGGGTCAAGCCCTCCAGAAGCCCTCTGAAGATTACCGCTTCTGAATGGATGTGTCCGTTTATCAGCCCGGGGAGGAGCGCCTGACCGGAGAGGTCCTCTTGGGATATGCCGGCATACCGCCCGGGCATATCCTCCGCCGGTCCCAGCCAGGCGATGCGCCCTTTCTCCACCACCAGGTTCCCCACAAAGGGCTTGCTCCCTTCGGTGTCCAGGGGGACGATGACTGCACCGCTGAGTTGGAAAGTGGAAGCCATGGTTTTACTCGTTTCGTGTAATCTCTGTATGTTATCATACTCATTGGAGGATGACAAGTATGCAAGCCTAACAGAGGAGGCTGGATTGGTCAAAACCTGACAAAAAATTAATAGAAAAAACTCTTGATTTGGATGGATTTTTATGATAGTTTATCACAAAAGATTCTGGAACTTATCCTGAAATTCTGAAGGAGGAGATTAATGCGCAAGGTAATAGCTCTCAGCGTGTTTCTGCTGGTTCTGACCGCAGCAAGCTCGACAATGGCTGAAACTACTGTGTATTGCGATTACTGTGGACGGGCTTTTAATGTGGATGAAGGCTTGTATAATTTCGCTTGTCCCTACTGCGGATACGAGTATGATAGCTGGCACTGTAGCGAGTGCGATGCCATAAACTTTGTTCCTTTGGCTTGGGATGACTATGCCTGTTGGAACTGCGCCACTACCAGCGACGGTTGGATCTGCTGGAGTTGCGGGGAGTATAACTTCGTTCCTGAAAGCTGGACCTCATTCTACTGCTGGGACTGTGGCGCCTATAACGAGAAGTAGTAATACAGCTTGTAGAATATCCTTTGACCCGGGCAAAGCCAGCCCGGGTCAAAATTTGTGCCGGAGCGATTTATATTTTATGACAATAAAAGAACCGTCGCCCAAAGGACGACGGTTCTCATTATATAAGTCAAATACTCTACACTTGCTTTTCGCCCACCTCCCAGCCTTTCTGAAATGCTTTCAGGTTGACCTCCACCGCCTTTTTGGGGACCCTCTCCTTAATGGCGGAGAGCCAGCTCTCCCTGCTGAGGTCCAGTTGGCTGGCAAGGGCGCCGAGGATGACCACATTGACCGCCCGCACCTCGCCCAGCTCTTTGGCAATGTTGTAGGCGTCTATCTTGATGACCTTGCGCCCGGTCTGGGCTAGAAGCTGGTCCAGATTCTGGGGATACTTTGCCTTGCCGGAGGCGACGGTGATGGGATATATCTCCTGGTCGTTTACGATTATTACCCCGTCAGGCTTGACCGCTTGGGCGGTGCGGTAGGCTTCCAGCTTTTCAAAGCCCAGGAGGATGTCCGCAGTGCCGGACTTGATCAGCGGTGAGAAGACCTTCTCCCCGTAGCGCAGAGTGGAGACCACGCTACCACCGCGCTGGCTCATCCCATGCACCTCAGCCTTCTTCACATCCAGCCCCTCTTTCATTGCCGAGAGAGCGATAATCTCCGAGGCGAGGATGATGCCCTGACCTCCGACGCCGGCTATGAGCACATCAGCCTTCTTCACTCTATATCACCGCCTTCTCAAGGATTGCCTCCTCGGGACAGACCTGAGCGCACACGCCACAGCCGGTGCACAGCACCTGGTCTATCACCGCTATTTTCTCCTTCATGCTGATAGCCGGACAGCCCACCTGCAGACAGAGGCGACATCCGTTGCATGCCTTCACATCAACACGCAGTGCCGGCTTCCACTCATCACGGACTATGAGGGCGCAGGGGCGCTTGCTGATGACCACGGAGACGCCTTCGCTTTCGGAAGCCTCCTCAAGAGCCTTGCGGGTTTCGGCAAGGTCGTAGGGGTCCACCTCTGCGACATAGCTGGCGCCGCAAGCCCTGGCGAGTTCAGCCAGGTCCAGCTCGTGGGTGGTCTCGCCCTTAAGGGTGACGCCGGTGGCTGGGTTGGGCTGATGTCCGGTCATCGCGGTCGCCCGATTGTCCAGAATTATAAGGTTGGTATTGCCCTTGTTGTATATGCAGTTGACCAGCCCGGTGATGCCGGAATGGATGAAGGTGGAATCACCGATGATGGCAAAGAGGTTCTTGTTGAACTCCTCGCCCAAAGCCTTCTCCAGCCCCAGGGCGTTGCCCAAGCTCGCTCCCATGCAGACGCAGGTGTCCATCGCCGAGAGTGGGGGAAGCGCCCCCAGTGTGTAACAACCGATGTCGCCGGTTACACGAGCTTTCATGCGGTGCAGGTTGTAGAAGACACCGGTATGGGGGCATCCCGGGCAGAGGACCGGAGGACGGTTGGGAATATCCGGTGGCATCGGAGGACTTATGGGATCTGGCTCACCCTTCAGGGCGGCTTCCACCCGCTCCGGGTTCAGCTCATAGAGAACCGGCACTACATCCTTACCCTTCTTGGGGAAGATGCCCATGTGGTTTAACTCCATTTCTATGAAGGGGTCCAGCTCCTCAACGATGTAGAGCTCCTTGACCAAATCTGTGAATTTCCTGACCAGCTTGGGCGGAATGGGATAGACCATCCCCAGCTTGAGGGTGGATAGCTCTGGGGCTACCTCGCGGACATGCTGATAGGTGACCCCGCAGGTGATGACCCCAGCCTTCTTGTCCCGTATCTCCATGATGTTTAAGGGGCAATCTTCACCCCACTCGGTAAGTTTCTTCAGCCGTTCCTCCACTTTTATGCGCATTTTGCGGGCGATGGCGGGAAGTATCATCCGCCGGTTTACATCCTTCTCGTAGGTGGCTTTGTTGGGCTTTAGGGGCTTCCCCAACTCAACCACCGACTTGGAGTGGGAGATGCGGGTGGTCAGGCGCAGGATGACCGGGGTATCAAATCGCTCGCTTATCTTGATGGCCCAGACGGTGAAGTCCTTAGCCTCCTGGGAGTCGGCGGGCTCCAGGACCGGAACCTTGGCGTGCCTGCCGTAGTTGCGGTTGTCCTGCTCGTTCTGCGAGGAGTGCATGGAGGGGTCGTCAGCGGAGACGATGACCATCCCCCCGGTAGCTGAGCCGATGTAGGCAAGGGAGAAGAAGGGGTCGGCGGCGACATTGAGCCCCACATGTTTCATGGCCGAGAGGGAGCGCACCCCCCCGAAGGAGGCACCAATAGCCACCTCCACAGCCACCTTCTCATTGACCGACCATTCGCAGTAGATGTCCGGATAGTTATCAGCCACCGCCTGCAGTATCTCCGTTGAGGGGGTGCCGGGATAAGCGGTGGCGACACCAACGCCCGCCTCATAAGCTCCACGGGCTACCGCTTCGTTGCCGGAGAGTAGTACTTTTTGCAATGATTAAACCCCCTTTTGTATTTCAGGGGAGAGGTGGATATAAAGATTTTTTTAAGAGGATTTTAGCCTTGCTCAATTTTAAAATAGTTCTTGCTGAAAATAATGAATTCTTTGGCTTTTCTTAAGGACACCTTAATATCTTTCTCGGATATTGAGGGTTTTAAAGCATAATCCGCTTTACTGCGGTTATCAAAAGCGTTCCGAATTGTTTTTCCAACATCTTTATCAATGATGCCTGTGGAAATATATTCGCTGGTGAAGGTGCTTATTAGACCACTGTGGCTTTTTACCGAGAGTTCCTTAGAGGCGATAAAGGCGGACATTAGATAGAAAAAAATATAATAGGTTCTATTTGCGGCAGATCTTAGGTCCCCAATTTCTATCAATCTTTCAACGGTGTGAACCAAATTTTCTGCATCGTCTATTCTTATGCGAATATACTCTTTAGTCTCATCCAATTTCAATACCCTCTCTTGAGACACTTTTTATAAACGGTGATTTTTCTCCCATAGACCATTCTAAATCATTAGAATCGAGGGCAATTATTGAGATAAGAACTCCCGAATTGACCAGTATTTCTCCGGCAATGTCGCTCATCTGTTGCTCTTCTTCGCGCTTTAGCCCCTCAGCAACCACCAGAATGTCAATATCAGCTTCATCTCTGCCCTCACCCCGGGCTTTAGAGCCGTAGAGGATTAGTTTAATGAGCCGATCGCCCAACATCGCCCGGAGAGCAGCGGCGAACTCCTCCACTGTGGAGCGGTCCTTCTCACTGAGTATGGATAAGTCACTCATACCTACTTATACTCCTTAGCCTTCTCTTCTCCTCTAAGCACCCGAAGCGCCGCAGACGCCAATGCGGACATCTCCCCCTCGCCGGGATAGACCCTGACCTCCTTGCCCATCCAAGCGGTTTTTCGCTCTATCTCCTCCACCAGGGACTTATCGTGGGCGGTCCCGCCGGTGAGGATGATGCAGTCAAATTCCCCCTGAAGGGTTGCCGCCGAGGCCCCAATCGCCTTTACCAACTGAAAGATGAACGCCTTCATCACCAAAACCGCTTCCTTATCCCCCTCTGCCACCCTCTGCACCACCTTGCGCATGTCGCTCTCCCCCAGATAAGCCAGGAAGCCCCCTTGCTT
>Ga0114919_10000969_pt1 | contig 23031 bp, 19 predicted proteins | sample BlataG_FD_88682 | JGI IMG/M metagenome (GOLD analysis project Ga0114919, IMG submission 88682) | Deep subsurface microbial communities from Black Sea to uncover new lineages of life (NeLLi) - Black_00105 metaG | ecosystem: Environmental > Aquatic > Marine > Oceanic > Sediment | place: Atlantic... | reverse complement strand
TGGTGAAGGTTGGGTGAGTAGAGTTCTCGAGCTCGAGGCGAGTGAAATGAGGTTGGCAATGTGATCCATGGTGTGACGTCTTGGAGCTGACGGGTATCAAGTTTGAAAATTTGAGCTTCAGGAAACTGCTTCCTGTCTAGAGACCCTCAACTTGCTCAATACGTTGACACCAACCAAGCAATCTATTATGTTCAGTACAGATACATCCATAAGCTTGACTCGACTACTGACTCAACTGGTGAGCTTAAGAACTCTAATTGGACTTACCATCAGCTGTATCACTTAAACAGCCCCCAGTGGCCTTCAATCCCTGCACCACCTTGCTTGGTTCCGATTTCATCACTTCAAGTTCAGACATCTTTCGGAATTATTTTATTTTATTTCGTTAAGTTGATAATTTAGGGACTGAGAATCTTCAACAGTGTATATATGCACGAGAAAATGGAATTATGTCAGCTAGGGCGGATACTTGTGTGGTATAAGCTAAACTAGGCCGTAGGAGCAACTCCCTCTCTCTTCTCTCACCCGACTTGACCCAAAACTCCACTTTTCTATTTACATACAGCATTTAGGTATTGTATGGGACTTCTACAGTACTATTACGAGGGCAACATTTAACAAAGAATGAATGCATTGGGAGAGCATGAATTGAGCTGGGACACCGCATGTAGTCTAGCAAGAGCATAGAAATACATGAGAGGTGCGGCACTGAGAGGCCTCTTCTAGGAGCGCTCTCGAGAGAGCTGGAGAGAACACATAAGAGAGGGTGGTCACAGATAGCTGGATACAAACTATTTCAAAACTGTTCCTAGCACTCTTCAAGAGGCATTGATTCGAATTCTTAATACCATACACACTTCTGATGACAAATACAACGACATATCTTCGCCAATTTATCGAAGGGGTGGCAGATGTCCCAAAAGAACTAGAGCGCCACTTCAAGGGCATTAGAGAGCTAGATCAGAGATGCAACGAGCTTCAACAACGTGTAGACATAGATTGCCTGGCCGAACTCCAGGAGGCCGCTCATCGACAGGCAGAGCCTGCCTCCAAACGCGCCAAGACCTCTGCAGCAGCTGCTTCTACAGGAGAAGGAGAACCCACCAGTGAGATCTCTAAAAGAGTCCAACACAACATAGAAGAAATAATCCGTCTCTCTGAAGAGAAGCTCTCCAGAGCGCAACAAATTTACGACTTCATCGACGGCCACATTAGAAAACTCGACAAGGATCTCCAAGCCTTTGATGCAGACATTGCCAAGGAAAGACAACGCCTAGGCCTCCCACCAGCCCCAGGCACCACCCCAGGATCAGAACCCACAGAAGGCAAGCGCCGTCAACGCAAGGATGGTGCACCTCCTGCCCCACTCACTGATGAAGAGCTGTATCAAATCGCCCTGGCCCATGCAGATGAAACTGAGCCTACATATTGTTATTGCAAACGTATTTCTTACGGAGAAATGATTGCTTGTGAGAACTCTGAGTGTCCTATTGAGTGGTTTCACTTTGGATGTGTGGGACTTACTCCAGAGAATAGGCCAAAGGGGAAATGGTATTGCAAAGAATGCAAGAGAAATATGGTCAAGGTTGTTTAGGAGGATGGGGGATGATTGTGACTGTGCCTTTTTCAGCTGTACTTTAGTTTACTGGAAAATTGTACTTTACTGGAAATTGTGGATGTATATTTATGTAAGCTTGCGAAACGATATGAAACATAGATATATGCATCTGATTATACAAGAGGAAGCCCCTTAGCTCTAATGCCTTCTATAATGGCTGCCACACGACCATGGTATTTTTGGCCACGCTTCCGCCGCCAATGAACTCCTGGGATACCGTGTTCCATAGCTTTCTCTGCTACTAATTCACCTAATCTGTAAGTTTTAATATGATAATAGTGTGGGGGGTTTAGTTTGGTGTTTTTTTATGTGAGAGAGAGCGAGAGGACTGGGCAAAGTGTTGGTGTATGCTTACCGGCTGCAAGCAACCTTGTCGTTGCGACCCTTCTTGGCATCCCACGCTGAAAAGGTATCATCGGTCTTCTTCTGACAAGTGGATGCCGATGTGACTATGTGTCCGTCAGAAATACGCAGGACTTGTGCTAGTGCGTTTCTATTACTGATGCTAATCAGAAGATGGAATGGCTTGATTAATTGCTGTGGGGACGTCATAACATCGTGTATCTCACTATCTATGACTAATTTAGGTCTTATTCAATAGATTACGTGTGTTGATGTTGATATCATGCCTCAGGTGCCCTCCTTTTATTCCTTTCACCTCGCCGAGCTCCTCCCCTATGGAGGATGACGACGAGCGACAGAACCACTCTCCATTCTCTTCTCTCATCCCCCAAATGGCTCTTTCCTTTCTATATTACACATCAAAAACCTGTGGCATGGCATAGTACATATCATATCAGACAACTTATAGGAAAAACAGCATGTTTTGCAGCAATTAAATAGTATCAATGACCGCCGTTCTCTCTTTTCACAACCACTGGCTTCAATTCTACCCCTTCTTCTCCATCCATTTCAAACACGACAGGCATCCACTGCTCATCATTATTTGGAAACTTGGCATCTTTAAAATGATTCACCAATGCATCCTTCCCCTGCACCCTCCCATACGCAACCTGTGCTACTTTCTTACTTAAAGCATCCCCATTATTATTATTATTCCCATTCTGTTGTCTCCCTCCACCACTATCTTCCTCCCACTTCTTACCATGAAAGTGCTGATAAAACTTTGCAGTAGCGGCAGCATCTATAAAGTTGATAAAAGAATACCCCAGATTGCATCGTGTCCTGAAATCAACAGGCAGATACAAGAAATCAATTGTCCCTTTAAATTCTTCTTCAACCATGGTCATCAGTTGAGCTTGATTGTATTTGTTTGGAATGTTCTTCAACATGACTGTGGTCCTGGCAGTAGGAGAGCCAGAGAGAGCCTCTTCCATGTTGAATAGAAACTGATCAGGATTGTACTGCCCTCCTGCTCTCTGACTTCTAGCAATACGGGCAGATGCTCTGTCTTTGGGTTTTCCTAGCAGTTGACCATTGCTGGTTCCTCCACTTGGAGAGGAGTTGTCGTCAGTGCCTCCGTAGACAGTTTCTGCCATTGTTGCCGTCGTCATCATCATATCACCAGCACTGTTACTGCTTCTCGGATGTTGAGGTGGTGGTGGTGGTGAGCTGCCACCTGTTTTAATAGGAGGCAGATACTGCTGCTGCTGCTGCTGCTGCTGATGATGATGATGATTGTAGTGGTGGGGAGCAGCTTGTTGTTGATGAGGGGGATAGAAGGGCATGGCTGGTGGTGAGGACCCATACATCATATATGATAATGGTGGTGGAGGAGGAGGACTACCACCATTATGATGGTGGTGATGATGATGAGGGTGAAGCTGGTGGTAGTAAGGGGACATCGGTGCATAATACATAATAGGAACAAGGTATGGTTCTGGACTGGACCCTCTGCTGCTGCCCGCATGGTCGTGTTGATGGTGGTGGTGATGTTGGTGTTCCCAATGGGGGGGATCTGCAGTATGCATATTTTCCTATTTAGTAAGGAGAAAGAGGGAAGAAAGGTGAGATGGAGCAAATTTGACACAAAAAGAAGAGGGGAAGGAGAGAGGGGTTTCTCCTCACCTGACGTTCGACTCCAGGTTCAGAAATGGTGCTAGGAAGCCTTTCCATGGTGTTATCGGAGCTATAAACATGATTTTTGTCTTCCATAGCGTTGATATGATCGCTGTTTTCTTTTTGGAGACTGAAATCAGGAGCCTTGTGGCACAAAGTAGGACCTTTGGTGATCATGAAGATGTCAACCTTGGAATGGATGTCAGACCAACGTGCGATAATTCAATATCGCAATGATATTCCTATCAAATACGATGAGGATATCACCATCGTTAGTTTTTATTGGCCAGTTTGGTGCTATTCCAAATATTCCTTTTTGCAGATGCTGGTATCTGTCTATGGTTGAATACGCTCTCCGACAGACCAGTCTTCTCATGTCAACAAAGTTGCTATCTCTTTCACACACACACACGCACACACACACACACACACAAACTTTCTTCTATTCTTCCACAAGGGTCATTACAATTCCCACAGAACAATACTTTATATAGTCTACTTATCCTTTTTAGTCTCTTTCTCTTCTTCCTTCTTATCAGAAGATCCGCTCGCACGTCCCTCTTTCTTCTCCTCCTTCTTCTCTTCTTCTTCCTCCTGCTCCTCAGCATAACCAAACTCATTAGGCCTAGATTTATCAACCCTATATATCCACCTCTGATATATATAAATCAAAAAGATAAGATCATCCCTAAAGACAGACAACCTATGCAACAATGGCATCTTGATGACAAACGCAAACAAATCATCAATAATGGTATTCAAAAACTTGTACGTCATCTGCCTCCAAGGCAAGTGAGCTACACTCTTCAGTTTGTAATTCAAATACAACTGAGGACACATTAATATGAATCCAAATGCATACACGGCTCCTACTAATGTGTAAAGAACCCAAGAGTACCAGGACTTGTGTGTTTGGTACACCAAGCTATACACACCATAACCAGCTACCAGTGGGTACAAGGCGTAGCTCAAGTACTGCATGGCAGTCGCATCGTATTCTGCCGTTTTACTAGATGTGTAGGATGCTCTGTCTTTAATAGTGAGCTTGTATGGCAGCTTTGATCCAGGTGGACATCTGGCAAGCTTGACGTCCATAGCCTTGGTGACCTTCCAAAATTCAATGAGGGTCCCTATACCAGCAGAAGCCAACACCACAATTGACGTCTCATTATCCAACAAGTAGAAGAAAATAATCAATTGACAGGCTGCATTAATCAATATAGATCTAGCAGATAATCCTTTCATTGATTTATTGTCCTTCCAGAATCCAATGTCATTCTTGAAAGCCAGCGCGTCAAAGACAGAGTGCAGCGTTGAGACACACACCGTCACCCCGAGCAACCAGGGATTGCCCTCCAAGAATATTCTCTTGATATCATCACTCTCCCCTTCTCCCATAGCTCCAAAGCTCTGCTGCATGCTGAAACTCTGGTCCATTGAGGAATAAAGGGCATATTTCCATGATGGGAGAGAGTGGAGAGAGAGGTGGAGGGTGACGGTTGTGACGGTGTTGTTAATTGGTACCAAGTGGTCCCTGAGCAGCCAGAAATCATTGTACCATGTGTGAGGCCAGTAGGACTTGCCTCCACCTACTTGGTCGATATTGAGGAGTTTGGCTAGGTGGGGAGGAATGGGGGAGGGGATGGTACCGAAATCGTCTACCATAGTCAGAGTGATGTTTGGTTTAAGATAGGACAAGATGGGTCTTTGAGTGTCTTCATCTTCTTCTTCTTTTTCATCTTCTTTTATGACGTTGTCTTCACCTGATGCTTCTCCATCTATAGTAGTAGTAGCATTCTTTCCACCCAACAAATGCACACCTTCCTTAGATTTAGGTTTCTTGAGGTAGATATTCAAAGGAGAGGTTCGTCCAAAGGTGGCACTGGGATCGAAATCGTCCTCGGCAGCGGAGGGGGAAGCCCCTGGAGGAGTGAAGACAGCGTGGACATACACACTGCCATTCGTCTGAACCAGCTCAGATGGTGTGTACTGTATGTTCTTCTGTAAATCTACGGTTTGATCTGCCAGAGGGATATCTGAGAGGTACCAGACTGGATCTGTGCCCTGAGCAACTGCATCAAACCACTCAGCCTGCTCTGAGATGTAGAAATGGACGTCAAAGGGGTGGTTTTTGAGGAATTTGGGGGCAATGGCGAGCTTTGAGGTGACTCCGACTCCTCCTTTGGAACCTGGAACGGCACCTTTTGGAGTGCCACTTCCAGTGAACCATTTGAAGAGTTGGTACATGAGGAGCATGCGGATCATGGATTGGATGAAGGAGCCAATGCCTCCTTGTTGACGGTTGCCACCAGCGGCAGCTTGATCAGCATTGGCTGCTGCAGCTGCTGGTTGTGACATTTTAAATATCGCTACAGCTGATTGATCCTATTAGGGTGTGTACGAGGTGGCTCTTAGGACGAGATTGCCCTGAAAATGGAAGTTAATTTGAAACTGATCAAACTGATCAAAGATGCTGCACACATGAACTGGGGTAAGATACCTTGATATAGTGCACACAATGAATACAATGAGTAGTAATAACTGCTAGTTTATCATACAACATTCATTATGTCGCTCTAATTGCTACATAAACTCAGTTTATAGTGCCACCAGGCAGTTTTCCCCCCTTAATTTTTGGTGCTCCACTGAAATTGAAAAACAAAACGGCTGCAACTCACATCAGTAACCCCTATAGACTCAATACATGTATAAAATCACGCTCTATTGAAACCAATCCATCAGTACGCCGACAGATAGCCAGCCAGCTGTTGTCACTGTGCAAGCGATTGGGTAAAAGATGTCAAAAATCCAAGATGAACGTCAAGTTGACGATGAATTGGAGTTGCTTCATCTCCAAGAACGTATGAAGATCTCTCATAGCAGACCATCGGCGTCAGTCACAAGGATCACTCGTGAACCTTCTACAAACAAGCCATCCGACGATGTTCCTCCCCCGTCCTCCGCCAACAATCACCCTCCACCTCAAGACTCCCAGGCAGGCGTTTTCCTGGGAGATGTTGTTGAAAGATCTCCCACCACATCCAATCCAATCACTGCACCAACTAAACCATCAACAACGTCAGCTCCATTTCCAGAAGCAGTTCATAGAAGGGCCTCCAAATTTGCTCTCGGACGTCAACGTAAAACTATCCCTGTTGCTCCAGCTACTACTACTAATATCAACAGCAATCATACCACTATTACCACCACTACTACTTCTACCCAGAATATTCTACAGAGAGAAGAAGATAAATTGGCATCTTCAATAAATGAAGAAAACAGACAAGCATTAGAGGCAATGTCTCAAGAAGAAATAGCACAAGCACAGATGGAGCTGCTGTCTAAACTGGATCCCAAGACCATACACTTCCTCAAGCATACACGTAAACAGCAGCAGCAGCAGCAACAACAACAAAATCCAGTGAAAGCATCAGCAATATCAAATCCATTATTATCTGCTCCTGTAATCAACAATAAGGAGACCTACCCGTGCCTGGCATCACCACCGCCAACACCAACAGCACCAACAGCAACGACGCCAAAACAACAACAAAACCAAGGAGGGTTTTCGAAAAAGAGCTTGGCATCCAGGGTACGGTACGACATAGATGGCCACATTGTTGGCCTTGCTGCTGATACTGAACCAAACACATCTACAAGTTGCAGTATGTATGGTAGTAAGCAGTCAGTAGTAAGGAGGGATGTATTGAGAACTGATGAAGGCATCCTACCTAGCGGATACACTGTGAGTGAAGCTTCCCTACTGGCAAGAAGTACTGTACCTCAACAACGAGTACTGGCGTTGCGCCTAATAAAAGCTGTTGTGCTTAGATCTCACCCAGCTGGCCATAATATTAATAGAAGAAATAATAATACATGTGAAAGTGGGGATGGTGAAGAGATAGTAATGAAACGGTTGAATAATAAATTGAAACGGGAAGATGTGTGGCACCATGCTTTGCATGAAGAGAGTCTAGTCACTCGACTGAGAGTAGCATTTGACGATAACAACTTGAATGTGGTATCCAGTGCTGCTGAAGCTCTTGCTGCCCTATTTACCCCATACACTACTACCACTACTACTACTAATAATAATAATAATAATAACAATAACAATAATAACAAGAGTATTGACTGCCTGCCTTGGGGTCTAGGGGGATGGCCCGGTGTACCGTTAAGACATCTACAACGTCCACATGCAGCTGCACCTTGGGTAGCTGCCCCAATAGACACTCATCTACAACATATCAATGAAGAAGAAGGAGGAGGAGGAGGAGGAGGAGAAGAGGTGGATGAAAGGCAAGTGGGCAAGGTTGACCCACTGGGTGGCCTGCTCAATATGAACCTTCTCTCCAGGATAGTGTATGTGTACCTGACATTACAAGCACCAGGGTCAATAGATGCTATTATAGAATTATTATTGGCATGTGCCATGGCAGGTAGAGAAGTGTGTAGATCTGTTATTAATACCGCTGGCATGAAGGAAGTGCTGCTGCAATTACTCAGTAGTAGGGGGAAGAAGGAGGAGGAGAAGGGGGGAAAGAGAGGTGAGAGGTGTCTCAGGATGGTTCGTCTTCTTGCTCAGTCTTCACAACGGAATTGCATTTCTCTCTTCTTCAGTGATGACGATGGGAGTAATTTAAGGAGGGCAGTACTGGATGCTCTCTTATTACTGACTAATCCCCAGCATTCCAACGTGTCAGGTCAGCATATGGAGTGTATGGAGGCACTAAGATTATGGAGAGTAATGGCTGCATATAACTGTCATTTAATAACCATGGATGATGCATTCGGTCCTCTTGCTACTTTATTCACTACTACCACAGCTACTACTACTACTACCGCTATCACTCATGAGGAGGTGACGAGAGAAATCTATTTGACAGCCGGTGCGCTGTGCCATGCTGGGGTTATGATGTCTGCTCATTGTGCAGAGTCTATTCTGACAATGGCCGTTCAAAGCTTAGAACAACAGCTCATAGCTGTGATAGGTACAGTCGATGCAGGTCTGACAGATGATGATGCAACAGCAGTAGTAGTATATGAAAGTATAGCAGCTGTATTGGGTTATATTGAGGTATATTGCTCTAAGAATAAGGATGCAATACCCAGTGTAGTGGCTAGATTAGATAAAACGTGTCTGCTGAACAGCTTTGCTGACAGTATTGAAAAAGCACTGAATGGTCGTAGTGATAGCGTTGCCAGCAGCAGTAGAAGTAGGAATGCACTGGCATGCATTGTAGTATCACTTTGTGTCCTTCAAGTCATGTCTGGGAAGATAGCAACACCGTCATCATCTTCCTCATCTTCTTCTATGCAGAACCTTCTTGATACCATCATCACCACCCAAGGCCTGCCATGCTGCCATGCATTGATCAACGACCTCGATGCGACTCTTCTCCAGCCATGGGACCTTGTCATAATAAACTCGCATCTCCCCCTTATTAGATTAGCTCTTCATGCTGCTTGGCTCAGTATCACTGCTATGACTGTTGCTACCGTCTGCCACACACAAGGAGGAGGAGGAGAAGAAGAAGAAGAAAGAGAAGATAAGCAGCAGTTGGGAAGAGTAAAACTGGCGATTACTATGGCAGCAACTGCACTATTGACTCTCCCACCAGGTGATGACCAATCAGGGCTTCATGCACTGTCCATCCTGACACATCCAACAGCTATCAAGTACCTTAATGGAGTAGTGAAAGATGTGTACAGTGGTAGTACAAGCTTGACAACGCCATTTGATACCCATAAAGAACAGGATGTAGAAAACACCGATGTTGATGCTGATACCATGTCAAAGACATTGATGACTGGATGGGCTGCCACTTGGCTAGGCATGGTTCGAGAAGAAAAACAACATATTACTACATTTAAAACAATTTCTTCTCAATCAAAACCAGTAGTAGATGCATCAAATGAATATTGCAACTTGATGCTGACCAGGCTACCGGTACCACTCACACTCTCTCCTCAAGGATCATCACTCCCATTATCCCCTGATTGGCCAGTCGGAGAAATACCTTGGGTTCCTGCTACATCATCAAGTACAAGAGCAGCAGCAGCAGCAGCAGCAGGAGCAGCAGGGTATGCTCTGTATTACACCTTGGCAATGATGCACCATGATCATAATGTATTCTCAATAAAGCAAAGTATGGATAATGCCGCAGTAGTCAAGTCAGCTGTTCAGCTGGTGTTTGATTGCAGACCTGGTGAAACCACCAGCAGTAGTGGTACTATTGTTGGTGATGGTGGTAGTATAACGTCTGGGTTGTGGACAGATGAGTTGGTGAGGTGGAGCCTGTATAAGATGCTACAGTTCCACCCTAAGTATCTAAAACAACAAGAAAGGAAAGATGAGTGGACACTTCCTGAAGCACAGTCACTGGTGTCGCAATATGCGTCAGCATCTTATGGGGATGCATTGTTTGGTGCATGTGTGGCATTATTGTTGAGGAGACATGTACCAGCTACTGTGCAGTTGGAAGTGTTGGTGATGTTGGCTGAGAGTAGAGCATTGCATCTTCTTCCTAGCCTCCATTCCTGTTGCACTATATCTGGCTATAATCTATCAGAATCCAAACTAGCTGCTGCAGATGCAGCAGTGTTTCTTGATCCACCTCGGGCTCAAAATGAAAGAGAAGAGGGAGAAAGTGTTGCTTATTATCTCAAATTGGTTGAAGATGGGACCTTGGCATTATGTTTGGATAGACAATCTATAGCTGCTGATATAATAATCCACAGATTGGCACTGAAGATGTATAATAATGATGGTACTGAAGTGAGTGCCAAGAGAAAGGCCATGGTGTGTGCTGTGTTGAGGCGAGCATGCCAAGAAGAGGAGGAGGAGGAGGATGGAGGTGGTGGGAATAGAGTGGTGAGTGCATTGGTTAGATGGGATACAAATGAGATGATAGCTATTGATGTAGTGACTGAAGAAAGGTTGGAGTATATTAAAGAGGCGTGTGAGAGCCAGGGAGAGATGGAGTTGTGGAAAGAGGTGGTGAAGTGGTCGAGGGAGGCGTGAACGTGGGTGAAGAGAGAGAGAGAGCTGGAAGGAAGGACATGGGTCCCTCCTTTAGGTTTCCACTGTGTAAGCGAATGAGCGATATTGCAATGCAATACTTGGAATGAACATGTCGCAATCAACTGCAGTAACATATATGAATATAAGTACGTGTGGATAAATGTCTCCCTCTTTGTTGATCACTTCAAAGCAGTCAAGATTTATCTCTATTCGACACTGTACCTCTCTTTCATCGCATTCACACGTGTCTTATAGATCTCGAGGTAGCACTAATTCATCAAAACGGCCTGGTCGAGCTAGAAACCATCCTGTTCAGAGCATGCCCGAACCAAAGACACCGACGCCTCCCGTTGTAGAAGAAGTATGGGAAAACCAACGCTTCTTTGGCATCACCTGGCAAGGCACATTTGCTCTCCTTGATAGACCTGCATGGAGTGATGAAGAAGGCAACCCCATACCCTCTCTCACCCTCTCTCTTCCCCAAGAACAACAGCAGCAACAACAACAAGAAGGATGCTGGGAAGTGTGCCTCTCATCTGCTACCGACCCAGAAGGCTGGCAGTATGGCACTGTTTTCCAACATCTTGGTAGCAAGAGACCAGGAGGAAGATCTTCTCAGAGATTTGGGGATAGTGTCAGGAGGAGGTTATGGATAAGAAAACAAAGAAGTAGCAGCAGTAATAATAATAATAGTAATAATAATAATAGAGAAACACATCTTGATACTACTACCACATCATCGGCACAATTATTACATGAACGCATTCCCCCTTTGCCTAGGCACATCGATGATCCAGCCACCATCACCCCTCCTCCCTCAACCTCTATTAATGAGGATCCAGTGAACCGAAACCCACTAGAAACATCTGCCGACTTGTTGGCTGCCATCACATCTAGAAGCCGTCAGACTGACGATATGACAAAAAAGAAGGCCATTAAAGGTTTCTTAAAACTAATCTACAATGCATTGTCAAGGAAACAAGGCAACTTGCTGTCCTTTCTCCCTTGGTTGTCTGATCCTACTGCACCAATAGTACTGGCAAGAAGGCATTCTGAAGTGTACAAGGAGTTGAGAGCCCAGGCGTATAAAAGAAGAGTGTTTCCGTCGCCGCCTTTTCTAGAGAAGGATGATGGCAATCATACAATTGAAGAAGGAGAAGGAGAGAGTAGTAGCTATAATTCTTCGTCTATCGCTACTCCATTGAGCAGGTTGAGGGCTGGAAGAACACTGCTGCAAGACTTGTTATGCGCAGCTCAACATGCCAGAGCATCCTACGGATTCGCCATGCAAGCTGGACACGTCTCCTCAGTGGAAGCCTACATAAAACTACAAACCTTGCAAAACTTGACATTCAATGCAGTAGCTGGAGCTTCTGTTGAAGCTAATAATGAAGCAGTTGCTGCGCTGACAGGGATATCTCCCGAGGACATAATCTTTGCTCATTGGCATAATTCCGTATACAGACCTACACATTATGTAGCAGTGGATAGAGCTAATCAGTGCATTGTTTTGGCTATTAGAGGATCGTTGGAGGTAGGGGATTTGTTATCGGATTTATCTGCTCATCCAATGGAGCTAACGCTGAACTTGAAAATGAGGAAGAAGAAGAGAAGAAGAGAAGAAGAAGAAGAAGAAGAAGAAGAAGAAGAAGAAGAAGAAGAAGAAGAAGAAGAAGAAGAAGAAGAAGAAGAAGAAGAAGAAGAAGAAGAAGAAGAAGCAGTCACTGGTACAGTTCATGAGGGTATATTCCAAGGAGCCACATACTGTCACTGTACAACCAATGCTTCGTTGAAAGAAGCAGGAAGCAAGTTCCCTGGGTGGCCTCTCCTCATCACTGGACACAGCATGGGAGGGGGCACTGCTGCATTGCTTACCTTGATACTGGAACAGGATGCCATTACAGCTACCAGGCCCCCTAAATCCACTGCAACTGGTACTGATTCTAATGGTACCGGTACTAATGTTTCAGAATTAAAAATAGAAGAGGCACCATATGAAGAGCCAGTTGGACAGGGCCCACATGGCTTGGGACCAGTCACTTGTATAACATTCGGATCAGCAGCAGTCATGTCTGATTCATTTGCAGAGGTAGCCAGTAACAGTGTGACATCAGTGGTAGTGGGGTCTGATGTGATCCCTCATCTGTCAGCTGCATCAGTGGAGAAGCTGTTTATTGAGATGGCAGAGGCTAGTACTGTGCGGACTACTATAAATAAGGCTGTTGATGATTTACGTAGGGTTTTTAGTAGAGTGTTTTCGGCATCTTCATCAGCCCTGGGTACTATAGCGTTATCACCCAGTAGTACAGGTAAAAGCATTGGAGGTAATAGCACAGTAGGAAGCTGGAAGGCTCTGAAACGTGCAGCAGATAGTGCTACAAAGGACAGTGAGCTTGGTTTGGCTAGCGTACTCACTCCAGCTGAAGCTCCTATTATTCCAATCATTGACCTTAACAGTGAAGAAGATCCAGAAGAGCAGCTGAGAAGGCAGACTGCTTCTAGCGCCCTCCATTCACACCCTGTTGGAGACAGGGAACAAGAGGAGAACAGTAATGGTGATGAGCTGGACGATGATGTGGCTGGGTGGGAAGAAAGTTGGAAAGCTCTAACACGACAAGAACAGCAGCAACAAGGGGAAGTAGAGGAGGAGAGTCATCTGGTATCAGTAATTATGACAGGAAGTGATGCTCCCGGCATTACATCTGCTGTATTGGCAACTGCTGCTGCTGAGGAACAACAACAACAACAACAAAGCAATAATAATAGTAACTACTGTACAGAAGGTCCAGAGACGTTGTATCCACCAGGGAGGATATTATGGATATTCCCTCCAGATGAAGAAATAGATACTAATGGTAATGATACTGATTATGGAGGAGGAGGTACTACGAGGAACAAGAATACAAATGAAGGAGGGGCAGTGAACATGAAAGGGGCCAGTGATACAGTTGTAGACAAGGAGCAGCAAGGCAGTACGGATAACACAAGAAATAGTAGTAAATCAACTCCCAAGGTATGTATTGTAGCAGAGGCAGATAGAAGGAGCTTTGAGAAGATACTTCTACTTCAAGAGATGGTGAATGATCACCTCCCTGATAGATACTTGGAAGCATTGCAACAACTGTAAAAATGGAATGCTTATTACGTGCTCTAAACAACTGTTAAAATCTAAAAAGTCAAAAAATACTATAAAAAGGAATGAGATTAATTGTCTATGTATGAGGGAAATGCTGTATGAACATAGCCCCTCCAGCCTTCCTCCTGGCCCTGGCAATCATCTCGAATACATGTGGTGAGGTGAATGTTCTTCCTATATCTACTGCTGCTTCATCTGATAATGGTTCTGTTAATCTAGCTTCTGGATTTGTTAATTTGGAAAGATCCGGGCTTGGAGTGAATGCAAGTGCTAGTGGTACCTGCTTCTTCTTCTTCTTCTTATTATTGCTATTGTTTGATACTGCTGTTGTTTTAATGCCCATTGTCTCCACTTCTCCTTCTACATCTCCACTAATATTATTATTGGTATTACCTACGTGGTCTGGTATCAATCCCTGATTCATATCCTCCAACCTCTGTTGCTTTTGCAGCTTCTTAAACCTCTCAAATATATCCAAGTACCTTTTTTCCTTTCTGATCAACTTTGCGGGCCAACTATCTTGAGAAAACACCACCCCTTGCTCCTTTAACCCCAATAATTCATCCCTTAAAGTATGCAATTGTTGAGTATCCAGCTCTGTAAATCCATGTTTTAGCAGTTTGGCTCCCTTTGCTGCTTGATAGTGTGAATACAGCCGCCAGCCTGTGTAGTACACTGTCACATTGGGGAGAGGGGTGACCATCAGTGGTATCTGGGGTATAGAAGCAAGTATCCACCACATGAAGCGTTTTCTATGATGTCTAGCTGCATCAGCTGCCATGTGTCTCAATCTCCTTCTGACCAACGTTTCTTGGAATGTGTGGGGATAGATGATCTCTGCATGTCTGATGTCACCATAAGCAATTTCTTTGAGGTAGGATTCCCGGGGATCTTCACGAGAGAGAATTGCCTGAGCGAGGCGGAAGACTCTATTTCTGATGGAGCCTTCCTTGGATGATTCTAGCTTGTTCCATTCTGTCTGGAGTTTGTTGAGGGCTTTGGAGTAGGCATTTTGGCCAATGATTTGAAACTTCTCTTCTAATGTGGTGCCTTGTCGCCAGGATTTGGTGGCGGTGGATGTTGCGAGGATGGCTGATCTGTCAGCCCAGCCGTACCAGAGCCAGTAACGGCGGAAAATTGGGATTGATAGGGTTTTGAGTGTGACGCTCATGGTCTAGATGTATCCTAACGTTGGGAGCTGACGAGCAGAGGAGTCAAGACATCCAAGGAACAATTATCACTTTATAAGTAGCTCTACTGTGCAAATGTGCATGTGCATTGACTTTAATACGGTTATAATAATGTATAAGGTGTTAGAATCATAATTCAAATAGCTATTTTGTACCCAATTTCTTTGTTATTTGCTCCCCGAGATCTCTCTCTCTCTCTCTCTCTCGTCCAAGCTCTCCTCTCCACACCCCAAGCAATATGACCCTCCCTAGAGTGGGCTGAGCACCTGGTGTGCCTTTATTCCCATTCATCCAAGTATATGGCTGGTGGTGTTAGGTGTACTGGTCTCAAATTTTTTGTGCCTTCTTCTTATGATTTGGAGATGCAGGCAAACAAGAAGAGATGAGCCCTCCACTGTCGGTAGTGCACGTGCTCAGCTTGTTTTTATCTCAAAAAACGTGAATCTATACTCACATCTTGTCTTTTTATGGTTTCTATGCCATATTCGACTAGCTTCAATTGGTAAATGTAATCGTTTCAGAGCACTTTATTCATATCAAAAAATGAAAGAAATATCGGATTTACCTATTAAATTACCTGTTAATGCAGAAAGTGTATTTAAAAATATGTTGCAGAAAGAGCTTGACGAGCAGCATTGCCCATATGAGCTGAAAGCGAGGATAGGCAACGGATCTTTCGGCCATGTTTGGAAGGCCTTGAAAAAATTCGACAATGGACCCTCCTGCTCCGACGAAGTTGCTCTCAAGTTTATCGAGCTCAGAAACAGAGGAGGCAACCAAAGCCTAAACTCCTTCCAACGAGAGCTACTCAACCATTGGAGACTCTTTTGTGCCACTAGTAGACCCCATCCAGCCATTGTAGAGTTCCAAGTAGCCTATGTCACCAGTAGCTATCTCATCCTGGTAATGGAGCTTGCCAGCCGTGGCAATGTCAGGCAGCTCATCAGTAAATGCAAAGGCAAGGTTAACGAAGATATTGCCAGAATTATCATGCTTCAAGTCTTCTCGGCTCTAGATTTCTGCCACAGTCTCAATGTGGCTCATAGGGATATCAAACCAGATAATATTTTGGTCGTCAATTGGACAAGTCAAGCTTCAGAGCTCAAGATCAAAATATCAGATTTTGGGTTTTCCAAAGACGCTGGCGTTCAGTCTGGCCCTAAAACCAAGATTGGCACCCCTTTCTACGTAGCTCCTGAGATTATTGACCTGGAAGATACCAACGAAAACCATGAAAATCCAGTGAGATATGACGGATGCAAAGCCGACTGCTGGTCGTGTGGCATTCTCCTCTACTTCATGGCCACCGGTAACCAACCCTTTTGGGACAGCAATAAAACATTTGTCAAGAACAGAGACTGGAACGAGCTCACCAGAAGAATCAGACAGGGATCATTCCCTGATTCACCTCATCTTTCTGACAATTGCAAAGATTTGATTCAAAAGCTGCTCACTGTGGACCCTAAGGAAAGAATCAGTGCGGGAGAGGCTCTCCTCCACCCTTGGTGTTGTCAGGACAACGTGGAGTGGTTTACTATGCCTGATGGAAACAGGAAGATAATACAGTGGCACCAGTATAGTAATTTGTTGAAAGAGGTGTATCCACAGACAGATGGCGAGAGGTGTTATATGCAGAGGTGGGAGGAGTGGGTGAGGGACCACCTGGCCCCAAGATTAGAGGAAGCTGTGCAGCAGGCAAATAACCCTGAGATGATGATGATGTCTACCTCAGATTATGCAATGTATACTGACCCCATTATCAATGGCAATGTCAATGTCAATGCATTTGGACTTTACTAAACTTAATATTGATGATAATTAAAAGAAGTGAATATTGCGTGATTTCTCAATAAGTACCATTGGTTACAAATCATGAACGTTCATAGGTACTATCAGTTTCTAATTTTTAGCTCCCACAATAAAGAACAATAATAATAATAATAATAATAATAATAATAATAATAATAATACTACTACTACTACTAATAATAATAATAATAATGGATGTGTCTCCCTTTGGTTTTTTTAAATATAGTTTTTGTTGTTGGTCTCTATTGTCTTGAATTTTCTTTCCTTCTTGAATGTGACTGACAATTTTGTTCAAGTTCAGTCCATGGGTGTCAAGAGAGAGAGAGAGAGAGAGAGCGCGTGATTACTATCTTTGAAATCAAATGTGTTCCTTGCTTTTAGTCAATTTGTTTTACAATTCCAATTTTTATTCCAATTTCTTTTCAGAAACGCAACCCTTTTCGTGTAAATAGATTTTTCTTCTTCTTTCCCTTTTTTTTATTTAGATTTGGGTGTCGATTTAGATTTGGCAGCCTCCAGTTTCTTCCTCAGCCTCCCTGGAAGTGATTTCCGTTGCTGCTTCCCCTTCTTCTTATTCGTTATTGGTACTGGCATTGGCTTTGAGGCCAGAACCTCTTCATCACCACCATTACCACTAACATCACTGCCATCACCGTCACCGTCACCGTCTTCTTCATCATTATCTGACGACGACGCTTTTCCAACTTGTTGTCTCCAAAGTTGACCTGGCAACAGCTTCTTTGTACCATTACCATTCCCAGGAACACTCTTCTTTGTTGTCGGCTTCTTCATAGATGGTTCCACCTTCTTCCCTTCATCATCATCATCATCATCATCTCTACTATCATCATCTTCTTCATTTACTTCCTTCTTTTGCTGCACTTTCCTCTTCTTCTTCCTCTTCCCGTCCATTCCCAATTCTAATAAAATGTCATCCCTTGATGGCTTCGCCTTCTTTTCCTTATCTCCATGCCCAACATCATCATGTTTTTCTTTTTCTTTTTCTTCTTCTTCAGCATCACCTCCTCCTGCTAACTTCCGATATGCAATTTGATATGCCTCACTGAGCTTTACCAAATTTGGATCAATAACCACCTGGCTCTTCTTCACTCCTCCACTACTATTACTACTACTATTATGTTGCTGAAGAAGCTTCAAAACTGGGCCAGCTAAAGCTGCCGCTTCCCTAGTAAGGAAAGAATATGCATGACCATCAGCCGCCAGCCTTCCAGTCCTTCCTACTCTATGTACATACGTTTCCAAGTTGGACGGAAAGTCATAGTTAACAACATAAGGCAGTCCTGCAATGTGCAGACCCCTAGCTGCAACATCTGTAGCTACCAGTACCTGAGCTTTGCCCGACCTAAAATCAGCTAAAGCTGCTTCTCTTTCCTCCTGAGACCTCTCCCCGTGAAGAATGGTCACCCTGAAGCTTGATTTTTTTATTTCATTGAAGACAAAGCGAGCTGTTTTGATTCGGTTTGTGAAGATGAGCACTCGTGGGGGGTTTCTCAGGTTGGTGCTTTCTGCTTTGATTGATGCTAGATGCTTTTGTAGTTTTTGGGGCTTTTTATGTTGAGCACAGACATGGACTATTTGTGTGACGGTATCAGATATGACACCTCCTCCGTTATTAGTAGAAGTTGCATGACCAGATCCATTAATGCCATTACCATCACCACTACCATCATGATCCATCATGAGTTGGGTCGTGGTGATGCGGATCTTCTGAGGCCTAGTCAACCATACATTGGCAGCTGCTTCCAACGATGTAGGCATAGTTGCTGTGAATAGAGCTATTTGAGGTGGTTTCTTATTATTCTGTAGCATGTCCCAAACTTGTTGTATTTGAGGCTGGAAGCCCATATTCAATAGTTTATCTGCTTCATCCAATACCACATATCTCAGCTTATCTACATTATACATTGTGGGTGGGGGGGGGTGAGGGGTGGGGGGTGGGGGGGTTAGAACTAGCGTCATGTAAATGGCAATGAGACACACAAGAGGAAGATGGATAGCTCTCTATTAATATGAAGATAGGCCTCAGCATTGGATTGTTTCTATATATATAAAGTCGCCATTGCAGGGTTTATGCTCGGAAACTGTGAAAGCGTTGATAGAAAAATGTTCATCCTTGACCCTTTTATCTCTCCTACAAGAGAGCTTCTTCTATTGATGATGCCATGTATATAGTGCTCTCCCCCTTTTTCAAGATACTTACCCAGTTGTACTGCTCCCTTTTCTATCAAATCCAATAATCTACCTGGAGTAGATACCAATACATGAGGATGATGCCATTCGAGGGCATCTACCTGTGTCTGAATATCACTACCACCAGTAACACATTCCACTCTCAACCCTCCTTTACCTCCATTACTACTATTACTATTATTAGCGGTAAATCTGGCTTTGCATACACTTCTCGCAACTGCAGCCACTTGCTGAGCCAGTTCCCTTGCAGGAAGGAGTACAAGAGCAATAGGACCAGGAGGGTGTGTAGCTGCACAATGGCCTCTATCTATAAGGAGAGAGGCAATGGGAAGGAGGTATCCCAAGGTTTTGCCTTGGCCGGGGGGAGCAATGACGAGGCAGTTGCGTTTGGAGAGGAGGGGAGGCCAGCATGCTGACTGTACTGCTGTTGGGTGGGTGAGTTTGTTGATTGTTAGGTAGGTTTGGAAGACAGGGGGGTAGGATTGCAAATGTTCAGGGATGGTGTTGGTGATGTTGATGGTGGGAGGTGGGATGGCATTATCTTCTTCTTGTATCTTGGATTTGGGTGCTGTTTTTCGTCTGGGTTCTTTGTCTTCTTCTAATTCTTCTTCTTCAGGATCTTTGGCAATGTGCAAGTCGGGGGATTGGTAGCAGTCACCTGCAAGTAGTTTAATAGTTGGGGGAAGCAGTCAGAGAGATGGGAAAGGAAGCAGGAAAATCGATCAGCAGGAGGGGAGGAGAGACGAGATGTCGTTGAGTTGAGATAGTATGTTGACTGAGTGACCATCATTTTGTCAGAAAGTGTGCCTCTGAAGTTATAGTTTGAAACCTTCAGCGTCATCAAATTGATGGCTCAAGAGTGTTTAGTTGTCATCGTTGGCACCAAGCAACAAAAGATTACATCTCACATGCATGTCATTTTTCACTGTTCATACTCTCACTTGCCTCTTAATTTGCGCCTGACTGTCTTCTTGAATGTTCTACCCTCAAGTGCTTGTCCTGATTTCTTTCTATTGGCTTTTTTAGCCTTCCTTGCCAAATAATCCACTCCCATTTCCAGTTTCCAAGGCAATATTCAAACTTGAATGAATAAAATGTATGCCTAATTTGTTGATTGGACTCTGGAAAACATACGAATGCACTGAATGTCTGCTGCAGTGCCATGATATGAAGACATAGCTGTATCCTGGGCCATCATGGTTACAACGGCGGCGTCGTTCTCAGTTCTCTCTTCTACTGGGCAATCAAACTGTATTTAAAATGCGAGGAGACATTCATACACGATAATTTTACACTCATCTTTGTATAAATAGACAATTGATTGAGATAGTTGCTATTGGTAGTAATTTATCACCAAAAAAAGACGGATATTTCAAACGCAATTTTAAACTTACCACCTAATTAGCTCGTGATAAATCACTCCTAGCACCACCATGATTGAGGTACCATGTAGTTTTGAAGATATAGAGGCCAGAGTGCTCTCTGCCATCGATTCTTGGAACACTGGAGCCGCAGATCGATCAGCAGCAGAGCAGGCACGCAATAGAGCAGAGCAAGAAAGAGACGTTGCCCTCCAACAACGTAAAGCAGCATCCGTAGCCCTTGTACAAGAGCAGAGCAAGCGTATTGCCACCGAAGAACTCTGTTCTGAACTCGCTGCTCAAAAGAAGGCCTTGGCCGACGCTCTCGCCAAGGAGCAGGCCCGTTGCGAGGAGCTGGCTGCCTCCCTTTCCTCCTCCAAGGCTCAGAATGAAGAAAACAGAGGTGAAATCGATGCTCTCAAGAGTGACAAGGCCCTTCTCCAACGCGAACTAGCAGCTACCTCTGACGACCTCACGTTGGCCAGGAGTACTGCGGATGAGCTCATGTCTCTCTGTGAAACTCAACGCCGGGAGCTTGGTGACGTCAGGGCCTCCCTTGCTGAGGCTGAAGGTGCAAGAGATGCTCTCATCTCTCGTTTCTCTGAATTCGGCACTGTTGCCAAGAAGGATTTGGCTGCCCTCCGCTCTGGTGCTGCTCTGCAGACTGGCCTTAAAGAGAGAGCTGAAATTGGCCTGGCAGAGGCTCTCAGACAAGCAGTGGAGGCCACAGAAGAAGCAGCACGTGTCAATGTGGAGCGTACCTTGCTCAAAGAGCGTGTTGAGGCTCTAGAGTATGCTTTGACGAGAGCTGAAGATGATAATGCTTCCTTGGTTGATCGTTTAGACCAGGCAGAGAAGAAGGCAGCTGCATCTGCAGTTAAATCCCTCAAACAAGAGCTTTCTACTGTGAAAGCAGAAGCCAAAGAGGCCAAACAAACTGCAGAAAAGCTGTCTTCTAAGCTTCAAAAGGCACTGGACACCTTGGAGAAGGAGAAAGCCTCAGCAGACATGGCCCGCATGGCAGCAAGAGAGGCGGAAGGCGCAGAAAAGAGACTCAGATCAGCCTGGAGAGCAGCTGAAGATAAATGCCACGAAGTTAATAGAGCTCGTATGGAAGCTGATGCGGGTAAACGTAAGCTCATGGAAGCTCTTGTTCATGAAAGATCAGCCAGGATCCTGGCTCAACAGGAGCTTGAAATTGCAGCTACAACCATGCAACAAGAAATCAACAGTAATGGTGGTAATGCAGCAGCAGCAGCTGATGTTCTGTCGTCTGTTGAGAAGACGAGGTTGACGCTGCTGCAGGATGAGATGTCGGGAGAACAGAAGAGTTTGTCCCTTATCTTGGAGGCACTGAAGGAGATTAGAGCTGAGGCTGAAGGAGCTCCAGTTACTCCTTCCAGATAGATAGATAGATAGATAGTTGTACATAGTATGTAGGAAAATAGATAGAGAAGATGAAGATGATGTGTTTGTTTTGGAAGGATATACTTGCTGAGAGAGAAGATAGAAATGAAACAAGACTAAAAGTACTGTCGATTTACATTGATCTTGTTTTTACATTACATTACCATGAATGAATCATTATTTGTAAGAAGGAATTGAAAAGATACTTTTTTTTTTATCAAAATTCTTGACTACCATGATTGATCAGAAGAGGAGGTCCATTGTCGTCACCCCCATCATCATCATCATCTTCTTCCTCTGCATTGAACACACTTGGTGAAATAACAAACTGCACCACCCCCAACCTCTGAGCACCAGCAGCACCACCTCCACCACCTCCTCCTCCACCACCACCAAAGCCGGGTTGCTGCGAGTGCAACCCTGAGGCCAGAGGATGCGTCACTTGCTGCTGGTGATGCTGATCATTCGCTCCAAAATTCAGAGATAGCATGTGTGTCACCTTCATATAACCATTTGCACTCAGGCTAGCCTTTGTCACCACTGACTCTCCACCACCACCTCCACCGCCATCCTTCTCCTTGGGCAAGTTGACAAATGCTGGTTTCAATACCTTCTGATTAAACGTCCATTTCACTCTAGGTTCAGAAACATAAAACGCACTCAATGCATCTTGAGGCAGCTCTATATCTAATGACTGAGCTCCCTTTGCACTCAGAAACCTCAATCTACGGGGATCCCTCGTCATTTCAATGCTCACCTCTCCTTTAACCCAATCTAAATCCTCTACTGCTTCTTTCAATAGAGATCCTGGGGCTATAAAGTAACTAGAAGGGTCTTGCCAGTAGTCTGTAAGATCTCTGTGGTCTGGTGATTCCATGGTGGCTATGTGGGCGTACACTGCCATTGAGGCACTGCCTGGCTCTAAAGGAGCACTGCCATTGACGATGTTATCGTCATCAATGGGGTCTAAAGATTCATCTGCTTCTAATACAAGTTCAGCATCTGGACCAGGGTACCTGAGGTTGAGTTCCCCATAAGAAGTGCCTGAAGCAAAGACGCTGAGTGTGTCTAGGAGGCGTGTGAAGGGGAGACCAAAAGTGACTTTTCTAGGGCAATCCCAGCGAGAGAAGAGGCCAGAACCCAGGAAGACTGCTGATTGGAGGGATTTGGAGGTGTTTTCTAATCTGACTGTGAGTCCAGTTGGTTCACAGGAGACTCCACATATCTGGAAGTGGAGGAAAGAAGAAGAGGTGAAG
>Ga0114919_10000968_pt1 | contig 23049 bp, 23 predicted proteins | sample BlataG_FD_88682 | JGI IMG/M metagenome (GOLD analysis project Ga0114919, IMG submission 88682) | Deep subsurface microbial communities from Black Sea to uncover new lineages of life (NeLLi) - Black_00105 metaG | ecosystem: Environmental > Aquatic > Marine > Oceanic > Sediment | place: Atlantic... | reverse complement strand
GGTGGCGGTGGTGGTGGTTGTTGTGGTGGTGGTGGTGGTGTGGGTGTGTGTGAGAAAGTGAGTAGGAGGGGGGGGGGGGGGGGGAGGGGGGGTGGGGGGGGGGGGGGGGGGGGGGTGGAGAAGAGAAAGGGATGTTTATGTTACTGAATTTTTAAGACACAATGATACAACAACAACAAAAACTACCCCCCCTTGCTTTCCCCTTGCTCTAACTACCAAACATCCTTCAAATATCTCCCACTATCAGACAACTTCTTTATAGCAGCCTCTGCTTCACTCACACTCACTCCACCCAATCCCTCCATTGCCACCTCCACCATTGCTCTATGTACATCTTTAGCCATATGTTTTGCATCTCCACACACGTATAATGCCCCTCCATTATCATGAAGAGCACTCCATATCTCCTCTCCTCTCTTTCTGATGTGGTGCTGGACATAGTCTTTTTCCTTTTGATCTCTAGAAAAGGCAACGTGGAGAGCGGCTAATGCTCCGGAGTCTACTGCTTTCTCAAGTTCTTGTTGGTAGATGTAGTCGTGTGCCTTCTTTCTGCAACCATAGAAGAGATATGCTGGACCCAATATTGATGTTGACGCATTGCCATTGCCATTGCCATTGCCATTCATTCTGTTTTCCTTTTGTGCCTTTGTTGTTGTTGAATGAGTCAACATGGCATGTCTATCTTGAATAAATCCTCTAAATGGAGCCAACCCAGTACCAGGCCCTATCATTACTACAGGTGTTGACACTGCAGCTGGCAATTTAAAAGTCGACCTTCTCACGAATATCGGCACCTTGGTCCCTGCCTTTGCTGCAGCCAACCAACAAGAAGCCACACCTTCATGCAGTCTCCCTGATGGCATCTCTTCCCTTACCACAGCGCATGTGATATGAATGGAGTGTGGGTGAAGTTTCGGCGAGGATGATATGGAGTAGTACCGAGGTTGCAATCTTGGAGCAATACATCCAAAGAAAGCGCCCAGTGAAGGTACTGCAGAGGGATAGTCCTTCATTACTTGCAGCAGGCTCCTCTTCCCATTAATCACATATGTATGATATTCATCTTTACCTTCTATTGAAGCCAGGTATCTCAGTCGAGCTACTTCTTTCTCATCTTTAGCGCATGCAGCCAGTGCTGCCAGAGCTGCTTTACTTGGTGCAGACAACAAGTCAGCGCCACATGCTAACGCTTTCTTTAACGTTATTGTTCCTTCCATCATTGGTCCTGGGTCTGGGAGATTGTGGTGATTATCAGCTGGTACTTGCAGTTGAATACACAAGTCTAATGGCTGATGAAGCAGTTGAGCTGCTGTTTTAATAGTACCCAGTGAATTCTCGGCAAAGACAGCAACATGATCGCCAGCCTCATATATAATACCAGATCCGTTGATGTCGACTTCTACATGAACACAAGAACGATCAGATGATTTGGTGTGCAGTTCTTTGACTACAGATATTGTTGCCAGGTACGGAGTGTGAGCATTCAAACCACTACCTGTTGTAGATATCGGTGATGCTAGCAATGGTGCCTCCATACCAACACCACTATTGATGATGTTGATTTCATAAGCAGGAAGATCAGATAACGACCCCCCAGTTTCCCCAGGTTTATTGGCAGTAACCAACTCTGGAGATGCATCTAGAGCAGCAAACAAATCAACGCACCAGTTGTCAAAGTCTGCGTCTATATCTTCATCATCGTCGCCATCTCCCCGTCTGACAATGGCAGTTGCCCCCGCTGCAGCGAGAGCTTTGTGGACAATTTTACCGGCCTTGGCAAAATGTTCATATTGCTTGTTGCCCAAGCCAAATACTCCATATTTGAGATTTGACAGGTATATATCGCAGTCTGGTGCATCTTCTTTTTCTTTGAGCCAGTCGAAGAAGGGGATGGCGCTGTCCACTGGGTCGCCGTCTCCGTAGGTGGCCATGAGGAGGAAGACGAGCTTTTCATTTGGTAATTGAGCAATGTGGTCATAGTTTTCAATGTCTATGGTTTCAAAAGCTGTATGAGTGCCATATTTACCTTCTAGTTGAGATCTGAGAGACTTGGCAAATCTCTCTGATGTGCCAGTTTGTGTGCCGTAGAGGATAATGCACTTTTCTCTTTTGTCCTCGACGTGGTTGTTGTCAGTGGCGGCAGTGACAATGTTGTTTGGGATGGGTGGCTGGGCTTGTTTTGCTTGGCTGGCGCGTTTAAGAATGAAGGATGCTACGATACATATGATAAGAATAGCTGTGGAGACAACAGCGATAAGTGCGGATGCAGACATAACTGAACAAAGGTGCTATCAAATTGCTTGTGTTGGTTTTTAAAGAATGATGAAATGGACTTATATTAGCTCATTTTTACTTCTGTAGTAAGATCCACAGTAGATTTAGATGTCAATGAACTCCATGCATGGTAGTTACCTGCATTTGTGGCTGTGTCAACCCCTACCCAGACGTCTTCCTTCGTTTGATCGTCGACTGCGAGCTGTTGGAAGAGGTGTCCTCACACAGAAATGAGAAAACCCCCGAAATCTGTAGCAAAAACTTTAAAACTTTCAACCATATTAAAATGGTCACACACGTACTAGAAGATGCGAACAGCAATGGGCTCAAATTGCTGGAACTCCTTGGGCACACTAAACAATTGGAAGGGACAGAATTCGAATCACCATCTGGTGTGAATCCCTACCTATTTGCCAACAGCAAAGCACTCATTTTTACTTGGGAGTGGCAAGCAGGAGCATTAATTGGAATCCGTCACGGCAGGTAAGCAACCCGTTAGATTTCGAACTGCAATGTCTGGAAACCCTCACACCCGGCACTGCCCTCCCCTCTTCCTCCTTGTCTATACACATTGGCAGTGGCTTCCTCATCAATCGCCTCCCAAATGGATGGTCAGCTCCACTCTTCATCAACCTCAACTCTGTTGAATTCGGGGCCATCCTTGGTGCGGAGACAGTTCACTCAGTCATCCATGTCGTCTCTGACAGGGCCGTCGATGAGATTGTACAAGGTCAACACCCCATTATTGGCTCAGAACTTACTTTGACCATTTTTAAAACTGGTGGCGGCGGTCAGCAGGAGCAGGTTGTAGACCTGAAGGACAGTGATCTGATTTCTGTCAGTGTTTCTAAAGGGCTCCTGGTTGACTTTGCATTCACAGGTGGTGGGATTAAAAAGGACAATGCCAAGAATCATGCAGTATATGGTGCTGATGTGGCAGCTGAGAAGATTGTGAATGGAGAGGTGGCAGCTCCTGAAGAGATGAAGGAGCTTTACAGCTCTATCAATCATATCATATTTAAGGCACTGCATCAGTAGTAGTTTAAGAAGTGGTGCGAGGACAGAAAGAAGGGGAGGGGGCGTCACCTTGTCAACTGTCAGCCAGGGAGGTTTTATTTGCTGTCATCTGAGTGTAATTGGTTCCTTTAATGAACATCATATCATGTCTTCTAAACAATTGGCACATTATTCATTCTCTGCATCTATTTACTCGAGATAACCCAAAGAGATCACTCTTCACAATTCATACAATCCTAGGATGTCCGTGCCTAAAACTATCAAGTGCCTTTATCACTGGCCATGTATTGACGGCATGTTTGCTGCCAGTGCATTGTATCACACAATGAAACACAGCACCGATAATCACCTATCATTCTTACCGAACACGACTTTCGATCCGCTCACCGTCGAGGCTGTCTCTGCCACCGACGCCCCATCATCATCAACTGAAGTCTTCATGCTAGACTTTGCTGGCCCTCCTGGCTTTGCTCGCAACCTAGCACAAACAGTCACCAAACTCACAGTCATAGATCACCATAAAACTGCAGCTGAAGATCTCACAGACCCCAACACAATCACCCTCAATCCCCCCAACATGGACATTTATTTCGACATGTCCAAGAGCGGCGCCACTCTAGCCCTCTCCACCCTCAACCCACCCAACATCACCCCCCAAATACAGCAACTATTTGACTATGTAGAAGATGCAGACCTTTGGAAATGGAAACTCTGCAACAGCAAAGCGTTTCATGCTGGGATCAAGCGATTATTCAGTGAACAAGATATGGATGTGAACAAGAATCCTGGCTTGTTTGAGGAGCTGTGGAAGCTGGATTTAGAAGAAGTGATTGCATTGGGACAGCAAGTAATGATAGAAGAAGAGAAGGTAATACAATCATATGTAGATGGTGCATCATTTAGGGTGCAGTTGGGTGGAAAGGAGAAGGGCAAGGAGATGGGATGGCCCTGTTGCTTGGCTGTTGTGTTGACTACACACGAACATGCAATGCTAAGAAGTCAGATTGGAAATAAACTGGCAAAAATGGCCTTGGAAATAGAAGAGGGAGGGCGGAAAGAGGCTGGCATTGCTCCAATGGGGTTGGTTGTATATAAAGAAGAAACGATGGCTGCGGATGGTGACGTAGTTAAGTGTAGTTTGAGATCTATTGGTCTGTGTGCTGATACTACAGTGGTAAGTAGACACTATGGAGGAGGAGGACACTTAAATGCCAGCTCTTTCTTGTTAAAAGAAACTGAATTTGAAACTCATTGGAAATTGTAATTACAAATAATTAATACTTGTTTTGTTCAGTTGCTTTTTGTTGTATGAGTTGGAGCAGGGCTTTACGGAATGACAATGTCGCCTCAGACGACTGGGTTTTCAATTCCATCACCACCACCCCATCATCATCTCTTTGTTGAAACACCGCAACCAGATCCATGTCCTTACTACTATCCCTACTACCGACAACAGTCTCACCTATCAATCTGGATGTCATCAGAACATGCACTCCACAGTCATAATTATTAGATTGCTGCGGGGTATGTCGACACCATTCTACTTTGCTACTACTATGTACCACCCCCCCTCTCTGTTGAAGAGAGGTAGCCAACTCCAATGCAGCACTTTCATTCATATTAGAGCAAGAATCATAATGATAAAATGTATTATCAAGTGTGTTGTAAACTAATAAAGACCAGTGGCTACCACCACCAGCTTGAGATACATTTTTATTGTTGTTGATGGGGAATACTATGAGAGTAGTGGTACAAGGGGTGTAGCCGAGAGATTGAAGAGTTTCGATTGCTGAGATGGATGTGTGTGATAACAAAAAGGATGTGGATGGTGGTATGAAGAGTAGGGATGGTTGGTTGGGGAAGAGTTCTGTTGCTAAATACTGGAAGTAGAAATCAATGAGCTGCATGGGGGGGTTAATTGAGTGGATGGTGAGTTTGTTTGTTTGAAGAGAGAGAGAGAGAGAGCGGGAGTGGGAGGGGAGATGTTCTTTTTGGTGCGTTTGGGAAGCGATTGGACGTACCTGGTCATTCAGCCACTGGTGAGGGAGAAGGAGGTCGAGATCAGATCTTCTGAGAACTACATCCCCATAATCAAGGGCTTTGGTTTCGTGATGATGATCTGGCATGATCTGGAATGATCCCCCGAGGCATTAAGATTGGTGAATTGAAAGTATAAAAGCACTGAGTACATCGAAAGAGATTAGGGCTCTATATTTGAATGGAGAAAACGGTTGAAGAAGCCTGCAGGTAAAAGAGCTCAGGTGGAAGAAGGTCAGAAGGTGGACATGGTTTTTCAAGTTTGGAAGTATCTATATATGTTGCAAAACTCAAATTTCTATCTATATACCAAACAATAACTGAGGTGCTGTTCAAAGAGCTAGAGGATTGTAGTTAGTCGATCTTGTGGAATTTTATTTTCATCTGCCTGAGATGGCATCCTTAAAGGAGGACGAAGCACCTGGGATGTTAGAGAGGAACATGGCAAAGGTTTTGGTTCAAATTATTACATATCAGTAATTGCAAAAGTCAACGTTCTATCATACCAAGAAATAACCGAACTTAAAATGGGCGGATGGTCGAAAGAGGTAGAGAGGCACAGTATTCTGAATAGAAGCCAAAATAGATCATTTCTTGATGTCAAGCGTCCAAATAGCAAAACATTGCCATTATTCGCAGTCAGCAGCGTTATTCTTGGCATCATAAATTACAGAAAAGATAGTAGAAAGCTAAGAGGAAGCAAACCATTGCCAGAATTTGTCGGCGACATTCTCAAACGCTTGTTCGAAAAGTTGAGCGGTGGAAGAAGAGCGAGCAACAACAGCCGCCCAACAACAACAAACAACAGCAACCCTAGGAAAATGGCAGGTGAAGCAGCTGCTTCTAGAGCACAAGGAATTAACCATTCAAGTAGCAACGTCAATCAAAAGAAGAAGAAGAAGAAGAAGAATAAAAAAAAGAGGTGAAGACCGTCATTTGATTGTTTGTTGGGGTGTCGTCATTCTGTCAAACTTTCTTCTTTCCACCTAGGCAACACCTGCATTAATATATATCGTGTGTATAACACCAAGCCTCTTGTAATAGTGTATTTAAATTACAATATCAATACCTTTTACAATTCATCATGTTTCTCTTCACCTTCCTCCATCTTCTCCTCTTCTTTCTTCTTCTCCTCTTCCTTCTTCTTCTCCTCTTCCTCACCCTTGCCAGCCCCATCCCCACCACCTCCACTACCACCCGCCTCAGTTTCATTCATCTCAGCTGTAGGAGGAGAAGGAGGTGGTGGAGGAGGTGGAGGTGCTTTCTTATTATTCAAACTCCCATACACTTTCCTCACCACTTCCACTTTACTATTCACCTGAGCACCAGTTAACACAGGAGTCTCCCACAAGTTAGCTCCTTCCTGTGCCTTTTCCTTCTCATTTAACCACCCATCCAACGCATCAACTACTTTAACAAAATCAGCTACTTCAGTTGCATTCAACCATGGCTTTATTTCAGCCCATGTATTCGCTGATTTCCTAGCCAGATCAATCACTTCTCTCGCCAGCTTGACCGCCTTTGGTCGCGCTTTAATCTCCCTCGCTCTAGACCTTGCTGCATCTCCTTCTTTTCTCAGATCTCTTAGCTTTGATCTATATTCACTAGCAGTAGCAGTATCCCCTTCGTCACCGTACAACCAGTCTTCGATTGATTCTAACGCAGCCAGCATGGATGAGCGTTGGTCTGCTGTTGTCACCTTGGCCAGTGCTGCTGGTGATGGATTGCCATTACTATCTAATGCATCATCATCATCACCATTATCAATATCAGTACCACTACTGCCATCATCTGCATGACCATCAGCAGACATGATTACATCTCTAAAATTGATTATGTAAGCCTCCAGATCATTACGATTCCTTGCTGTCTCTCTCCTCAATGCATCAGCTTCCCTCAGCTTCCTTAACACCCCTCTTGATGCACTCATTTGTTCTTTAGACATAGATTCAGGAGCTCCATTGGTCGTCATATTAAGAGTGATTTTGATGTGTTTCAGATGTGTAACCTTTTGTGAAGTTGGTGCTGCTTCTTCATCAGTTGGTGGCGCTCTGTCCTTTGCTGTTTCTTCCCTGCTATTAGTACTATCAGCATCACCATCAGTAGTAGTAGAGTTCTTCCCATCTTCAGTGAGAGTCACATTTGTAGGGAGGACCACCTCAACAGTCTCATAGAAATCCACCGCAGCATCAGCCTTGGAAACAGAAAACCTCCCACTACCATCCACAATTGTATGAAGACTTACCTTCCCCGTATATCCGTACTTTTCAACCAAACTATTCAGCCCAGTAATAGTATACTCTCCCAATGGAAGTCTCTTCTGACAGCAAGGAAGGATGGCTCCTGGTTTAGAGTCGTGGGTAAGTTTGAAGGTAATGTTGTCGATATTGGTGATATTAGTCAGACTAATTGTCCTTTTGGTTGGCATCTTCTTCATTGCTGGTACAAGTACCCTCTCACCCCCTTCTTGTTTATGCTGTTCTGTTGAACCACTACTTTCCTCATTATTTTCACTCTCTGGGGTGAGATTTTCAAAAGTCACACCAAATGGCACTTTATCAGTCATACCAAAAGGACGCAGCCTAAATCCAGTGCTGATATTAGCAGCAAACAGCCCTGCTCCCATCGCAACCGCCTCGTCAGCATCAAGATGCATGTCCAATGTTCTACCCCCCAGCGCCTCTGACAGCGCTGTTTTCACTCTTGGGATGCGTGAGCTGCCTCCTAGGAGTTCAAAAGCAGAGAGGTCGGCTACTGTGAGGTTGTTTCTCTCCATCAAGGTCAGTACTGGTTGCACTGCTCTCTCCCAAAAGGTGCCTCCCAAATGCTCAAATGTGTCTCTATCTACAGAGGTTCTAAAGTCTTTATCACTAAGTAGCTCTTCTACTGAGACTGGCGCTGCAGTGTTGGCAGAGAGGATTTCTTTAGCACGCTTTGCCTGCTTTGCAAGCTTGGCATACGCTCTGGGAATGTTGAGGACGTCCCCGTCTGTGAACTGAGCAGCCAAATGTTTAGTAAGGGCACTTTCCACTACATCGCCACCATGATGTTCTATCCAAGCTACATCCTTGACTTCAAACTGACTTATCACTTTGCCTGCTGTGGTGTTGTAGGATGAATATGTGACCAGGGCGACTTCCAAGCTACCAGCACCAAGATCATAAAAAATGACATTTTCAGTCTTGTCGGTAAAGTCTCTCTCGATACCATACTGGAGAGCTGCAGCTGCATGGGAGTGGATGAGACCCATGACATTGAGACCTGCCAGACTGGCAGCATCATAGAGGGCAGCACGCTGGGCTGGGTTGAACCACGCTGGGACTACAATGACGCAATCTCTTAAATTATGAGTTTCTGCTGCTGCTGAAGCGATAGTGGCGGCGTACTCTAATAAGCTTCCTACCAGCTCTTCTGCTGTGTAGTATGTTAGGGTTTCAGAAGAAGAAGAGGAGGAGGAGGAGGAGGAGGAGGAAGGAGATGTGGTGATTTGCAGAGCCGTAGAGGTAGAGCGGTTGTTGGCCGTCTCCAAAGTGTAGGGTCTGCCTGGATGGTCGAGAAACAGGTTTTGAATGGCTGGATCAGAAGGAGGACGGCCTATTAAGTCCCTGAGCCTGCTAAATATTTTGTCTGGGTGTCTTGCTAATAGAGAAGCTGCTTCTTCTCCGATCACACGCTGTCCATCTACGTGGCCGACGAGGGCGGGTGTCTTGCGCTTGCTGAGTTCGTTGACGACGATCGAAATTGGAATCTTTCCTGGCTTGACGACTGAGACTTTGAGGTACTCGCTGCCAAGATCTATGGCGAAGAATGATGTCGGACTGGCAACAGCAACTGCACAAAACATGCAGAATAGAAAATTTATAATGATTTTCAACGACATTTGTGCCATCTCTGCGTCTGATACTTCTTTTGCGGGAAGATTGAGAAATCCGAGGATGGAATGTGATCAGAATTTATAGTAAAACGGGTGAACCACCACAAAAGTCAAAGAATCCTCCAGAATTCGAGCCTTGATCACTTCCAACAAAGTCGAGTATTTACTGAAATGTGAGTTTCTATTTGTATGCTATTGTGATACTAATACTGCCTGCAGCAGTGGATTGCCGCTTTTAATCACAATGATGCTAGTTTTCATCGACTCATCACAGCCGCCCCTCTCCCTCTTTCGGGAGCTCCTCAATTGAGAGCTTGCTTCCTCCACAACTTTTGAGCCACAGAAAACGCAGATAAGGACGAAGATATTGACAATTTTTCAATAATAAATTATCGTACTGCAATTCAAGATACTAGTAAACATGAACAATCAGCTATTACGATACTGTGCTAGAAGCTTTTCCAGCCAATCTAGCGATCTCTCCAACAAAATATTTGTGGTATTTGGCGCAACTGGAGGCATTGGGAGCGAGCTATGCAGGCGGCTATCTCTCCATGAAAACTCACACATCATCCTCTCTGGAAGAGACGAACAAAAACTTCAATCTCTAGCAAATGAATTACCCCAAACCTCAACCACCGTCCTCGTCGCAGACCCTCTCGACCCTCTCGCCGTGGAACAAGTCACCAGTCAAACCATCACCTCCCATGGCCATCTCACTGGAGTGGCCAACTGTGTAGGCTCAGTTCTCCTTAAACCAGCACACACCACTTCCAGCGATGAATTCGACATCATTCTCAAAACCAATCTTTACACATCTTTCAACATTATAAAGTCCAGTGTCAAACATATGATGAAGACAGGAGGCGGCTCCATAGTCCTCTGTTCTTCTGCAGTAGCTGGACACGGTATACCAAACCATGAAGCCATAGCAGCTGCAAAGGGAGGTATTTCATCTCTTGCCAAGTCTGCAGCTGCAACGTATGGTGGAAAGAACATCAGAGTGAATTGCGTTGCTCCAGGTTTGACCAGGACGCCAATGACTAGCAGAATAACAGGATCAGAGGCAGCAATGAAGGCCAGTTTATCAATGCATGCTATTAAAAGGATAGGAGAGCCAGGGGATGTTGCCTCTGCACTTGAATTCTTTTTAAATCCAGAGAACAGTTGGATAACAGGGCAGGTCTTGGCGGTTGACGGTGGTCTCTCCTCCGTCAGGGCAAGTTAGATTCTCACAACTGTGGGAAAAGGAAGGAATGGATCATATTACTACTTGTAACCACCTTTAAAATGTATACAACTAGTAAGAATATAAATAATTCTAATCTTTAACTTTTGTAATACCAGCGTGCCAAAGTCTCAGGTGCAATCCCCAACTTCCTTCCCAACAATATCCCCTGATTAATAAGTGTAGTCCTTATCAATCCCAGTTTTTTCCACCTTCTTTCTGAAGTAGGCAGGTCACACATCACAATAGCTGGCCTGCCAACTGATATCTTCAATCTTTCTACCATATCTATATCCTCCAGTAATGGGAGATTGTCGGAGAACCCTCCAATCTGTTTGAAAGTGTGATTTGTAATGAAGATACATTGGTCGCCATATGGGAGGTTGAAGACTAGAGTGCGGAATGCTACAGTGTGTTTGAGGAGCCATTGTCGGATGGGGTTGCCTTGGATGTCTATGGAGCGAAAGCAGCCCCATTGTGGGCTGTTGGTGTTGTTGTTGGTAATGCCATTGCTTCTGTTCCTAATGTTATTATTTCTACAATTGCCGGTGGTTTTAGTTAGAGCTTCCTCTATTAGATTTTGGAAGTCTGGTGGTAGCCTACTGTCAGCATGGAGGAAGAGTAAGATATCTCCCTTGGCATGCCTGGCTCCTGTGTTCATCTGCTTGGCCCGTCCACGAGGGCAGGAGACGACCTTAGTGCGAAGTCGGGAGCTGTGATTCCTAGTGTTGTCGGAGCTCCCTCCATCAGCTACTATAATTTCGCATCTGAATTGATCGCAGCTGCGTCGAACACTGTTTACAGCGTCTTCTATGTTTCTTTCTTCGTTGAGCGTGGGAATTATGACTGAAAATCTTGGCATTTCTATCTGGTCCAATCGCTTAATATCGATCACTTCCAATAAGGGTTTATATCATCCCAATTACACAAAAATACAAACACCAACTGATTCCTTACCTAGAGCCATTGCTTTGCAAATCTATGTGCAGTTTCCATCAACTGAGGCATCATAGCTCTCACCGAGTCAGTCAGCACCCTCACCATCCACGCCGCTGCCTCCTCATCACCTAAATCCATCCTCAACCTCTCTTGCAACTTTAACAATGCCTTTTCAGGATCCGATCTAATATCTGGAATAGAGGAGCCAGCCATCAAGTGCAGCAAAGACAGCAGCAATGTTGACGACTTCCTCAGGATGTTGTACGCCTCGCATGACAAGCTCAGGAACTTCTTATAATGCACACTTCCTTCTCCGCCCATCACTTCCACCATTGCAGGATCCAGCCTCACTGGCTGAGCAAACCCTTTCCCGGGCGGCTCCCTCCCTAGAATGTACCCAAAATCAATGTGGAATAAGTGACCGTTGGGCGCCAACATGATGTTATCCAAGTGACGGTCCCCCACCCCTAAAACATATGTGACCACACAATTACCTGCCATTGATCTGATAAATCCATCCATCACATCTGCCCGGATGCCTTGCGGTCCGTTGGGATCTGGAAATGTAGCTAGAAAGTACCTAGCCAAGGATCCTGATTCCTTGATGATGGTAGAGACAGGAGTTGACGGTACAAATTCAATCAGACCATCGCTGCTGGAGGTGGGGAGGACACGGTAGGGCATGAGGCCCAGGTCGAGGTGTTCTTTACGGAATAATCTGTCCATTAGAGAGATCATTTGGAGGACAAGTTGATCTTGGCGTAGATCGTCCCCTTTTTTGTATAACAACTTGACTGTTGTCATTGGAAGGAGAGGAGAAGAAGGTGGAGGTGCAGTTGGAGGAGAGAATGTTGCTTGTTGTTGTTGTCGTCGTTGTGATGAGCCTTCACCTTCTCCTCCTTCTTCAGTTGCTGCTGCTGCTGCTGCTGCAATAACAGGAGTCGTACCACTATATTGTCCATCCAAGAGATCAGCATTCAGATCAAGAGCACCAATATGTGGCATATCACCTCCACTAGTACTGGCTCCATCAGAAGGTGGTGGTGTGTTGATGACTATAGAAGGCATTCTATCTCTCACTGACGGTGTAAGAGCTGTTGATGTTGAAGTTGGTGTTAGTGTTGGTGTGACTTCATTGCTGGTAGTAGAAGTATGACTGGGAGATTTATCAGCAGCAGTCTCAGCACCTTCAATTGCCTTGACACCTTCTTCATCTCCTTCTTGCTGCTGCTGTGGTGACATCCCGACTCGTTCTCCTCCTTCTTCTCCACCAACACTAGATACAACTTCAGCAGCAAAATGAAGCACCAATGGCCTCATGTTACTCTTCAACACATCAGTTCCCTGGATCAATAGCCCTCTCAACATCACCTCCGGATCTAAAGGACAAGGGCACCTAAACATGACCAGATCGTGACACATTCCACCAGAGGCCAACATGGGTCTGACCACCTCATCTCTAATCCTCTCTGCTGACCTCAATCTGGCACTTTTTACCGCATCTGCCAATCTTCGTAGCATGCTGAGTAGAGTCAGCTGAGCGGTGATGTCAGACTCAATGGGAGTGGAAGCTACTGCTGATAGGAGCTCACCGTTCAAGGCCGAGGCTCTGGCACCAAAGGAAGGGTCGTCCATTTCAGTGCAGAGGTACCAGAAGAGGAGTGTTCCTACAGATTGGGAGGAACGCGCTCTTTCTACAAGGAAACGAGCTAATTGGGAGGCATCGTCTGGCTCATATCTGAGAGCTTGGACCAGCTGCAGAAGGTAGGATAACAAGTCGCCATCGTCGGTGTCGCTGAGAACTGCAACGGCATAAGAACGGACGCTTTCGTTTGTAAAATCAGGTGACAGCAACTCCAACGCATCAGCCACTCCAATAGGAGCCCATTGAGGCATTAGTTCTATTGCAGCTCTTGAATCAAGTGCATCCCTCCAATCTACAGATTTCAAAAACTTTGTCAGCGCTCTTGGGTCTGATGTCAGCGCGTATCTAAACCTCCACAGCAGCACCTTGTCTGAAGAAGAGAGAGGGACATTGGGCGGGGAGGCAAGGATGGCAGCTATTCGACGCCTTTCTTCTGTGTCTGGTTTTAAATTCTTATCCACAACACCAGTTCTGTTGCCGATACTACTACGAGCTAGTTTCTGTGCCTTGTGTTCAGAGGGGTTGGGTCTGCCTATTTCAGGATCGTATATCTTGAGGTTGCCTGTACCAACGGTACTTCCTTGGGGCGTACTAAGAGACTTTGCTGTAGTGGTTGTGGTTAATCTTGATGGGTGAGGCTTCTTGATGGGGCTGGTAGTGGTGGTGGTAGTAGTAGTAGAGGAGGAAATAGCAGCTGCAGCTGTGGTTGTTGATGATGATGATGTTGATGGTCCAGTTGCAGTAGGTCCACTATTTTGTTGATAAACGACTGCTAGAGGAAACTCAAGAAGATGTATTACTAAATGAAGGTGTTCTCCTCCGTCTGACGGTGCTGTTGTTGTGGTTGTTGTTGTTGTTGTTGTTGTAGATGAACTGTCACCAGTAGTGTTGAACAACGCTTCCTCCTGCTCTAATTGTGCTACTGCATTGATTGTAAGAGCATCCAGCCAAGATAATCTTTCTACTTCACCCCTATTATATCTCTTCAGCACTTGCCTAATTCTACCTAATTCCCCTCTTTCAGCCACTGGAACCTTGCCTGGAGTGCAACAAGGCAACCCAGGGTCTCCTCTTCTCCCCATCCACAATCTGAGTGTCTGTGTGCCAGTTTTTAACCTTCCTTTTTTAGAAAACAGTCTGAAAGTTGTCCCAGCTAGTGGCCTCTTGGGCTCCCCTTCTCTTTCTTCTATTATAGTGACAGCAATCTGGGAAGTAACATCTAGGTCTTTGAGATTCACCGGGAAGGTGAGGGCAGCAGAGTCCCAAGAGCAGCCAAGTGGATTGGCTTCTGCATGACGTGATCTGGCAGGGATGGCGATGACTTGGCCATCGGAACTGAGAAGGGCTTCTATGTAGAGTGCAGATGGTCTGATGCCTTCTGGTTGCAGGTCTAGGTTGGCGTAGGCAGGGATGCAGCCGACGAGCTTGTCCACTCGGAGTGAGACCTGAAGAGGAGAGAAGGGAGCGGGGTGTGGGGAGAGGGGTTAATGTGATCACTTGCGAGAAATACGTGGGTGGGTGTGTTGGAACGACTACATACCTGTACATTAAGATCACTAGATACGTAGAAAGAAAAAATGGCAGAATTATTTTGCTGGGCTGCCATTTCCAAATAATCGCCTTCAGATTAACGAAACATCAACATGTAGTAGTTCTGAATGCCAATATTGCAGTGAACCATGCTATTTTAAAGCTATTCAAACTCACGAGAGTTGGGGTGCCTGCTTGCTTTTCAAACCTTAGAGAAGAACATCTCCCGCTCCGACTCCCCGACTTGAATGGAGTTCCCAGTGGTTGGACAGCCAGCCCACATTTTTACCAATACCCTACCGCCATCCCCCATTTCATCACATAAGACATCTCCTTCTTCCTAAAACATACATACAAAACATTTAGTCATCTGTACCATACCCCAACAATGCATACTAAAAGCTCCAAACCAGCCAAGCCTCCACGAAAGCTGAAACCAACCACCAAGCCGTTCTCATCTCATTCTCTGGCCTCCGACATTACCCATGTTGACGAGGCACTCTTTGGAAGGAAACAACTGCCATTTACCCGTAGGACCCCTTTCTACAAGCCATCTAGCAATCAACAAGGTAATGTTGATCAGAAGAGAGAGGATGAGGAGGCCATTGGTGGCATGATTGGTCATCATCATCATCATCAAGAGGTTTCAGGTCATCATCTTGGTCAGTATCCACAATCGTCAGTGGCGACGGCGGGTGGTGAGATTCCCGAGGTTGACGTATCCAGCCACTCATCAAGAAAATATAATAGTAATGGTGTGACACTTATCAAAGAGAAGATCAAGAAGAAGGATGCTAGAAAATATGAGCTGGAAAAGGAGCTGGCATCACTGGCAGTGGAACGTGCAGCTGAACGTCAAGCCATCATCGAAAGGGCAGATACAGCGCTGATATCTCAGAGAGATGAAATGAAGCAGCTAGTTTTAATCCTAAAGAGACTGGAATGCGCTGCTACTATTGAAAAGCAACGTGATGAGAAGCAAGAAATGAAGCTGGTTGAAGCAGAGGACAGGGAGGTGGAGGCTGAGGAGATTAGGGCTTGTGGAAGGGAGCTTCAAGCGGTGGTTGAATCTGAAGAAAAGGCACGGAAAGCTGCTGTACAGATGATGAAAGCTGCTATTGTAAAGAGTAATGGAGAGCTTAAAGAGAGAAAAAGAGCAGAGAAGCTTGCTGAAGCCGAGGCTGATGCTGCCATTCTTCGTTGGCAACAAGAGCAGGATGCCAAGGACAAGGCTGCAGAAGAAAAGCGCATTCAAGAGCACCTTCAAAGTGAGAAACGTTATGCCTCTATTCAAGCTGCTCAACAAAGATTAGCAGATGAGAGGTCTGCTAAAGATGAAGTGTTGGCTCTTAGGCAGCAGGATGAATGGGAGCTTGCTCATAAGAAGAAGGAGATGAAGGAGAAGGCTTCCAAGGGTGCTCAAATGACCGACATCATTGCAACCAGACAAGCACAGATACATGCCAAGCTGCTGAAGAAACTTGAGGAAAAAAATGAAGTTATCAAGCAGACAAAAGAAGCTATTAAAGCCTTGGAGCAAGAAAAGCAGCAGAACAGATTGCAGGCCAAGGCAAAGGTAATGGAAAAGGACAAGCTTCGTGAGCAGCTGAAGAAACAGATTCAGACAAGGTTGGAAGAGAAGCTGGGAGTAAAGATAATGAAAGCCAAGGAGAGAAGTGATATGGTATCTGCATTGGACGCTGAGCGTCAGCTGCTGGATAAGTACGGTGAAGAGTTGATTAAAGCAGCCAATGTTCTTCCTCCTCACTTGCTGCGACTTGCAAGGTTGAAGGGAGCTGAGTTGGCAGCAAACCCCAGTGCAACGATGGTCATCAGGCCTCCTCAATACAGTTGATGATCGGGGTGGTAAGGAGGCTTGTAGTGTAATGTATAAAGAGATGAGGTGGTAGGGTGATGTATGAATGAACACTGGTGTTATTTTGCGTCTAAATTATAAATATATATTTTAACTGACTGGACTGAGTCTAAATTTAAACTCAATTCAAACAGTTAAGCAACGTCTCGTTTCTCTAAGATGCCGAAACGTTTATCTGATGCTGGGAAGGTTTCAGGTGGGAAGAAGCAAAAGGGAATCCAGGCTGCATTCAAAGCAGGCCAATCAAACAAAACAACAACGATCCAGTTGGAACAAGAATTCAAAAAAAAGCAGCTCGATGTCCACCTTGTACAAAGCGTGCGACAAGCAGCTGACAAATACAAGAAACAATGGTCACAGAAGTGCAGTTTCCAACGTCGAAGAGATACCGGCAACAACACTGACGGCGACGGCGATCTCGACGCCTCTGGCCTCAAGTTTCTCGAAGCCTTCCGCCACACCCTCAACGACATTGAAGCCCGCAACTGTGCAGTAGATCAAAACATCCTAGACACTCTTATTCTCGTCATCCGCAATGATTCAGTCCACGTCCACGGTCTCGTCTCTCGCCAGGCCTTCTCCCTCCTCAGAACCTACCTCCACAAGGTGCCCTTTGCCTGGACACAGCGAAATGACAACGATGATGCCAATGCTCAGCCAATTGTGGTCAACTGCTATGACGCTGCTTGGATGCCTCTCTCCATTGGCCTCAAGAGCTTCTCTAAAAAGCACCTCTTGTGTCCAGACATGGAGGCCAGTGGCAAAGCTTTCTACACCGAGTCCACTGCTACTTATACTACCGGATCTGGTAGTGGTAGCAGTGGGAGTAGGGATAAAAACGCTAATAAGTTTGACACTGTGTTTGATATGATTTACAGATTCTTTGAGAATGCACTAATATCTGATGAACTGGATAGAAACGGAGATTTGCAGGTGTTGACGTACCTTGTAGATCTGATTGAACAGGATTTGGGTGCACGTTTGACTGCTTTCAAGGCCCATGCTTCTGGAGCTGCTGTTGCTGCTGAAGATGGCAATAATAGTTATAGCAGTAATGATGGCAAGAGAATGGCTCTGCTGCAACACACTGCTCTCTGGAGAATTTGCTGCATTGATCTGGTCAGCAACGCTTCCCGACAAGATTTGGTCCACATTCTGATGAAGTTGGTAGCATCAGCAGAAGGTGTGTTTAAAGAAGCAGACGAGGTAGACAACTGCTCAGATGATGATGCTGATGATGACAATGATGACGACAATGCCATCATAGCAGAGCCTCAAGAAGGCCCAGAAGACGCCGTCGCTTTCCCATGTGTCTTCACTCGCCGTCAACTCGCAGCCTTGGCCTCCCGCTTCCTCAGAGCTCAGATGGCTTTGTTTGGAGCTGCTGAAGATGCAGGAATGTTCTTCTCTACAGCTAGATACAGATCACCTACCACCAATTACCGTGTGCTGATGGACGAAGCATTGCTGGCTTGCTTTTTGGGTAACAAGAAGGTGTGCTACACTGAAGAGCACATTAGAGCCTTCCTGTTAACTCTCTCTCCCAGAGACAGACTCCGTTTCATTGGTCATTTCATGGCACACACATTCGCCAAGACATGGGATATGGAAGCCAAAGGAGGCCTCACTGCCTTGATTGACACTGAAAGCATGATTCAGATTGGAGGTAGAGATGCAGAGAGATATCAAGATGTAGATATGTTATCTGCCGTCAAATCTTTAAATATAGACATGAAAGTAGCCCTTAAAGTGTATCACCATGCAGGTATAGTGGCATCATTACTGACTACTATCATTCTGACAGGGAAGCAGGTGATGGAGGCAGGGGGGAGCGTGTATTGCGGAATTGGGGGGAGCGTGGAGGGGCTGAAGAGGGAGATTGAGACGGCGTTGAAGAGCGTGGCAGAGAGGTGCTTTGGAGGGGCAGGGGAGAAGGATCCAGGGTGTGCTTTGAGTGCTTCGGGGATGAATGATTTGGTTCATGGACAGATGGCTTTACAGTGTTGGTGAATGTTTAAGAAGACAAAGGAAGTAACAAGGAAGATAAAAGGGTGGGAAGGCGTGTGTGTGATAGAATAGCATTTGGAATAAAGTAAGGAAATGTGTGTAAAACAGTGTTAACGTGAGCATATTCACGCTTTCATATATCCTCCTCCTCCTTCTCCTCCTCCTTATTTTCTATTATAGAAAGGACCGTTGATGGGAACCTCCAGAGAATTTAGAATCAAGCGCAGGAAGCTTCTTCATCAACTCATCTGCTGATGTCTGCTTGCTACCACCAAGACCAGGCCCCATATCTCTCTCTCTATCAAATGATCTCCATTCAGGGGGAGGAGCAGGTTGGTGTTGTCCGTGTTTCCCAGATGATGAAGGGCTCTTTTCATCATCATCATCCTCATCAATATCTGTCTTCCGCCTCTTCTTTTTCTCCTCTTTTTCCTTCTTCTTCTTCTTCTTCTTCTCAGCATTAGCAGCTGCTTGTTGATGCTGCTCTAACAATGATAATTTCCTGTTTGCAGCGTTATATGCATCAATAACTGCTGCTGTGGCAGATTTGTTAACATTACTAGTTGTACCACCACTACCAGGACCATGGTGTGGTGTTGTTGTCAGTCGCATTGACCCTCCACCTTCCAACTGATGCTTTCCTTCAGAACTACTACCACCACCACCAGGTGTAGATGTCCATCCTGATGCATCCCCTCTTTGTAAAAGCCCAGATTTGCTAAATCCAGTACTGTGCATGGCAAGAGGATCAGGTCTGGTGTTGATTGCTCTTTCTGGAGGCAATTCCGTCATCCACCTTTCTCTCTTATTACTGTTGCTCCCAGCAAGAGAAGAAGAAGAAGGGGGAGGAGGAGCAAGATCAGCTGCTGTAGCTTCTCCTTTTGCAATCCTCCACTGTCTCTGCCTCTCCTGCTCCGCCCGCCACTCCACCTCTGCTTTGTGCAACGCGACGCTCTCTCTCTGTTGATCGACCTTTACTCTTTGACCAGCATCTTGCAGTTGTTGAGCTGCTTGGGTTACTGCTTGGAAAGCTGTATTTGCTCCAGGGTGGTCACATTTATCTGGATGTATTAGTAGAGACAGCTTCCAGTACTGTTTCTTTATTTCAGAAGCTCCAGTGTCAGGTGATATGCCCAGAATTGTATATGCATCAGGAAGTGAAACAAGATCCTCTATATTACTGTTAGTAGTAGTAGTACCAAAGTTAGGTTGTTTAGATGAATGTTCTTGTAAAATAGCTAGTATCCTTACTACTTCATGTAAACGTGCATCTGAGGAAGGTGCATCTGCGTCTAGAGCATAATCCGGTGGAGGTGGTCCTACCATGAATTCATCATCATGTTCTTCTTCCTCTAGTTCAGGAAGGATGGCTTGCATTTGAGCTGCTGCTGCTTGGAGGTATTCAGGAGGGGGCATTGCTGGTCCTTTGACAGTTGCTTGTTTTGTTGTATCTATTTGTTGTTCAGGTTGCGGCTGTTGTCGTTGTGCTGGTGCTTGTGGTGCTTTGTCGTCTCGTTGTGGGGGAGGGATGTTGTCAATTGGAACTTGGTGGTGGTGGTCGTCGTCATGATGATGATGGCCATCTATTTGCTGCTTCTGTAATCTAGACACATGTTGTTTTATTGTATCTGGATCTTCTTGTAAGATAGGAGCAATGAAAGAAAGGATGCTGCCAGGAACGGTGTGGCTCTTTTTCAGAAAAGTAAAAGCAGCAGTGGGCTTGATGAGGGGAAGAGCAGTGAGGAAATCTGCGAGCCTCTCTTTCAAATATGAATCTTCCACTCCGGATACATCTAGAGCATCTCCACAGTCTAGTTTGGTGGCAATAGTTCTAAGGTCGGCTTTCAAGTCGTAGTTGTGGGCGAGGATTTGGCGGACGGCCTGGATGGCGAGGCGGCCACATTCGGGCTGAAGGTCGGCAGAGAGTGGGACATCGGAGTCGCTGCTGCTTGAACTACTGCTTTTGCTGCGACTGGAGCGTTTCCTTTTATGTGATTTCTTGTGTTTGTGCTTCTTATGCCGCTTCTTGTCCTTTCTGCGATCTTCCTGACGCATTTTAGTCCAAAATCTGTGAGAAGTCGCTGTCACGCATGTGAGCAGATGCTTACTGGCTGAAAACGAGTCTTCGAACTGTCCAGGAAATAATATATGAAATATTGATTTGGGGCGTGGGATTCTTTCAATTTGAGTACCAACTGTGTCTTGACGATCGTTCGCACTCCCGACACCATCAACAGCAGGTACAGCACTGGAACCCAAGTCACAAAAAACTCAGCACCTCATCTCATTGGATTCAAAGAGTTCATAGCACCTCCTGAGTTAGCATAGACAACAGTTCACACAAACATACTGTAAAGTTTGGTTGAAATCAGGGTCACGGAGCTGGGTGAACGTCGACGCTCCATGTCTCAACTTAAAGGCGCCTATTATTTGTAATTACAAGCAAGTTTAATATTCGACGCATTTAAAAACCTTTATTGAAACAAGTTTCTTGCAAATCTGATATTTTCGCTTAGAAAAGATGGGGAAGAAGAATAAATCCAAGGATGCATCTCCAGAAAAGGCGAATAATGGGGCCATAGATGTATCTAAAAAGGTCAGTAGAATAGTACGAAAGTTGCTGATAATTAAAACTTGTGTGAATTCACTCAACTGACCAGGTCATGCATTTGAATCTCGATGCAGGATAAGAAAAGGAAGAGAGAGGAGAAGGCAGACAAAGAGACAGCCAAGGCTCTGAAGAAAGAAGAGAAGAGGCGATTGAAAGGAGAGGAAAAGGTAAGTCATTGCAAACCTATACCAACCAAAACAACAAAAGCCACCACTCGCCCCCCGACTCACTCACACATTGTTCCCGTCTCTCTCCCCATCTATCTACTGCAGGCTAAGAAGAAGGCTGAAAAGAAGGCTGCTCAAGAGAAAGAAAGGCTAGAAAAGAAGGCCAAAGAGAAGGGGAAACAGCTGAAGAAGGAGGAAAAGAAGATCAAGAAAAACAAAGAGAAGGAGGCAAAGAAGAAGGATAGAAAGAACAAGGACAAGAAGAGAATGGCAGAGGAGCAACCTCTCTTAGAAAAGGCAGAAGAGGAGGAGAAAGAAGAGGAATCTTCTTCTTCTGATGAAGAGGAAGATGAAAAGAAGAATAAAGAAGTAAAGTTCAAAGCCAGCAAGAAGCAAAAGATTACCAACACTGATAATGAAGAGGAAGAGGAGGAGGAATATGTTCACGAGGAAGAAGAAGCCCGAGGTGGAGGAGCAGGCACAGCAGCCAAGGCCTTCCAACGCGTTAAAGCAGAAGAATGGTTGGGAAAGAAGGGTTCCTGGGACAATTCCTATGTCGGTACATTTGGTGCCTCTGGATGGGGATTTAAAGCTCAGCAGATTCTTGGGAAGGTTCGGGGGAAGGATTTCCGACATGAAAAGACCAAGAAGAAGAGGGGCTCGTACAAGGGTGGGGAGATTAATACCCAGGCAGTGTGTAGCTTTAAGTTTGATTCTGATGCTGAATAGAAAGGTGAGAGAAGAGGAGAATGATTGGGGGTTGGGTGAGTAGAAGTGCAATGTGGTATATCTATAGATCAAGCAAGTGGTGATTTCATTTGATTCATGAATGCACAATGAGTACTAATGCAAGTAGTATCAATACGCAAGACTTCTAAACAAGTATGTAAAGTTACAGGCAGACAAGCAGGCAGGCAGGCATTGTATATATATAAACATAACGTGGTTGTAAGCATTCTCTCTTGCTTCCTTTCCTTTCGCTGTATTCATTATTGCATGCTACGCCGATCATACTGCCAAGCTGGAGCAGCCTTGATTTGATGTCCGCCACTATAACTAGCAGCTTGCATAGCCCCTATTGAGAATGCATCATCATCATCATCCTCACCACTACTATTACCGGCACCATCACCATCACCACTATTATCATTGTAATATCTAGATCCCATACTATTCTTCATAGCCAATCTGGTCTTATATTCAGTATCAAATTCATCTACTGTTGTCATGGTATTTGGATCACCATCAAGCTGATCACCACCACCACCGTAATTGTTGTCGGCGTCCTCATCATTATCACTCTTTTCCTTCTTTCTTTTCAGCAACCATCTACTGCCGTAATTGAAGGACATGTAACACAACAGTGGTAATATCACTGTACCGGCAAATGCTGCTACGCCTACTTTCATCCATTTACCAATGGCAACTGAGCCTCCCTCTTCACCATTGCCACTTGGGGCTGGAGCAACTGGCTGAGAAAGACATGGCGGTGGGGGGGTTGGAGGGCGAGGCGGGGGATGCAAATTTGAAGATTGGGGAGGGGGACTCATTATTATTGCAACAGGTGGCGGAGGCTGGATATTCATGGGAGGAGGAAGAGGAGGAGATGGAGGTGATGGAGATGGAGGTGATGGAGGAGGCCAAGGTGGACGTGGTGGTGGTAATGGAGGTCTAGGCGGATCATTGTATGGCGGTACACCTGGTGGAGGGCATATACATTCTGAAACAGCAAACTCGTCATCTTGATCAATGCTTAGGTAACATCCTGTGGAGTTAACAGAGAATGAAGAAGGAGAGGAATAAGGGGTAATAAGTGTTTGGCAACTTTATGCATAGAGAGGGGG
>Ga0114919_10000967_pt1 | contig 23051 bp, 21 predicted proteins | sample BlataG_FD_88682 | JGI IMG/M metagenome (GOLD analysis project Ga0114919, IMG submission 88682) | Deep subsurface microbial communities from Black Sea to uncover new lineages of life (NeLLi) - Black_00105 metaG | ecosystem: Environmental > Aquatic > Marine > Oceanic > Sediment | place: Atlantic... | reverse complement strand
TTCGAATTCGGAATCACGGAAGCTCACTTTCCTGAAATGATCGCCGGGGCTAAAAGAGCGAGCAGTATGAAAGGAAATCCTGTTGAATTAACCGATGAAGAGTTAATCGAAATCTTAAGAAAAGCCGTTTAAAAGCCAAACCGCAGGTCTAAACAAAGGCTGAAATTCGGGTGAGATCTTGATCAGTGATTAGTGAACTTCGGAGATTAGTGTGACATATTGATATTATTAATAAAGGATTTAGTTTAATCTTTTCTAAAATGCGGCTCAATAAGGCCTTGATCTCCGTTATTCCCAGCACGTATCCGGCCGATAAAACCATGACCACAAACACCAGAGCGGTCAAATCCCCCAAGTCTAGGGTTCAACTCATTTTTTGCCTGTTGGCCAATCAAATAAAAAAGGGTGACAACCTTGACAATATACGCCAGAGGCGTATAATATTATTATGATATTCATCGAAACTTCCATTTTTACTAAGGAAATTCAACGCCTGCTCCCGGACGAAAAATATCGGATGCTGCAAACAGTATTGATGCTCCGGCCGGATGCCGGAACCTTGATCCAAGGAAGTGGAGGTTTACGGAAAATTCGTTGGAGTCTTCCGGGTAAAGGAAAACGCGGGGCATTGCGAGTCATTTACTATTGGAGTCCTCCCGACACTATTTTTATGCTTTTTCCATATAAAAAGACTGAACAAGAAGACCTAACCACGGATCAGCTCAAGCTGCTCCGTAAAATGGTTAAGGAGTTGTTATCATGAAAAAGGAGCATTTTGAAAAGCTAGTCGCCAGTATCAAAGAAGCTGGCGATATCAAGGCTGGACATAAAGTGCCAAGCCGGATTTATGAAATCAAGCCGCCTGAAATCAAGACCGTAAGAGAGAAACTCAATGTTTCACAGAGTGAATTCGCTCTTATGATAGGAGTCAGTGTTCGAACCTTGCAGAATTGGGAACAAGGTAGAAGGAAACCAGAAGGACCGGCTAAGGCATTATTGCGCATCGCATCAAAAAATCCACGCGCTGTGCTTGATGCCTTACATGCGGAATAGAATCGGCCATCAACGCAACAGGATTTGCATATCAAAAGTATAAGAGATATTTTCAAAAACAATTGCAGAATTTAGCTTTTAATCTTTTCTAAAATGCGGCTCAATAACGCTTTGATCTCCTTTATGCCCAGCATGTATCCGGCCGATAAAACCATGATCACAAATACCAGAGCGGTCAAGATTGAAACCGCGAGGCTTCCGCCAAATGTGGTCGAATCCAAGCCCGATAGGAGGGTTCCCTTGAAAAATTCCAGAAACAGGCCCAGTGGTATGCTCAACAGGATCGTCCACAGATAAAACCGATACACCCTGTAACAATCCTTATTTGCACTCTTTTTGTTCCAAAAAACGTATAACAAGACGACTTGAAAAATGGCTGAAAGTGAAATCGCCAACGCTACCCCTCTGGCACCCATATTCAGCATTCCGGCCATGTAAACGGGAATGCTCAGCAGCACCGCCGCGGTCCCGTACACTGCGGGGAAGAGCGTGTTCTGCACGGCATAATATCCCCGAACCACAATGGTCTGGGCGGCAAAGGCGAACGCTCCGATCATCAAAAAAACCAGCACCTGGGATGTTAAGGCCGTTGCGGCGGCATCAAACCGGCCCCGCTGAAACAAGATGACAACCGTTTCCTGTCTGAGCGCGATAATCAGAGCGGAAAACGGAACCACCAGCGCCAGATACCGCAGGGCATCATTCAGCAGCCGGTTCATTTCTTCTATCTTATTCTCTGCCGCCAGACGCGCCATAAACGGAAACGAAGCCATCCCCACCGCCTGGCCGAAGAAGCCCACGAGTATAAACATGGTCCTTAAGCCGTAATTAAGGCCGGCAATGCTGCCTCGCGGCAAGTACGAACCGAAAAACCGAAATAAAAATTCCGTTGAAAAGCTCATGGTCAAGCCGATCATTAAAGGAATCGTCACCCGAAGATAGAGCAATAGATCCGGGTGCCTTAAATCGAAAGCCATTGTGAACCGCATCCCAACCTTCTTTGCACCCCAGAGCTGAACCATGAAATTTCCGATAAAGGCCCCGATCAGAACTCCCCAGGAAAAACCTTCCATGCCGATTCGATTGCCCAGCAGTACCCCCCCGCAAATAATTCCCAGATTATATAAAAGCGGAGACAGGGCCGGTATGAAAAATTTCTCTTTGGCAAACTGAACGGCCATAAACATACCGCCGGAAAAAAAGAAAAACTGGGCCGGTATGATAATCCGTGTCATCCTGACTGCGTGTTCGATTAATGCGGGATCATCAAGCCCCGGAGCGAGAATCTCGACGAATCCGCGTGCAAAAACGCAGGCAATTGTAATAAATAGCAAAAGTAAGCTACCGAAGCCGGTGAAGATGAGTGAAAAGACCCGCCAGCCTTCCTCTTCCTTATTTCTTACCAGATAGTGAGAAAAAATCGGGATAAACGTAACCGAAAGGAACCCGCTGGCAACGATATGATTTAGAATTTCGGGAATGATAAAGGCGACCTGATAGGCATCGACCCCCCCGCTAATTCCGCCAACATAGGCAATGACCTGCTCCCGGATAAGACCGGTAAGACGGCTTAAAAAAACCGAAGTCATCATAATTAGCGAGGCCAAACCGACTTTTTTATACATTGATGACATATTGTTGTGAATGTTTTAGTCCGTTAGTTGTAAATTTTGTGCTTTTTATGGCAAAAAATCAATACACAATCACCAAATATCAATTAAATTCCAATATCCAATATCCAAATAACAAGAAAATCCCAAATTCCAATGACCAAAGCCTGTTTAGAATTTTGAATTTCAGTCATTGTGATTTGCCTGCCCTGTTAAATTTACGATAGTAACTGTGAAACGAATTTAGTGGGGCCGGCCCTGTTAAATAAATCGTAGATTTAATGCGAAGCATTATTTAACAGGGTAAATGATTTGTTATTTGTGATTTGTTTTTTCTCTCCGAGCCGTAGGATCTACGAGCCGGAGGCCGGTTTATCCGGGTTAGGTTTAGGCTGAGCATCCATGTTCGGTCCTGTCTGCGTTTATACGTTTCTTAATGACATAAAAAATCGTATCAAGCCTGGATACGCTTTTGGAGTTGGGTTGTCAAATTGATACCATTGTTTGCGCTTCTGGCCGGAGTGCATCCGGCCGAGCGGTTTCTGAGCGAGGGCCGTGGTCGCAAGGCATCTCTCTATCCGGATTACGCATTGAAAAATCGACTAACACCTGGTCATTCGCCTCTGTAACCACCTGTCCCTCGAGGCGCTTTCCCACTGCCCCAAATTGAAAACTTGATTCGTATATCTCGCGGCCCTTCCATGCCTCAAATTTGTATTGACACTGCCGGTTTATAGTATTACTATTACGTGTAATACTTATACTTGGAGGTCAAGTCATGAGAGTAACCACAAAAGGCCAGGTCACTATCCCCCAACATATCCGCGAAAAACTGAATATAACCCCTGCAACGGAAGTTGATTTTGTTGAAGAAAAAGGACGCGTTTATTTAGTGAAGCGAAAAGGGCAAAAAACCGCGACCCGTAGATTTTCAAAATTGCGTGGCGTTGCAACCGTAAAAATGACAACAGATGAGATTATGTCTTTAACTAGGGCAGACAGATGAAGGGCCTTCTTGTTGACTCAAACATCATTCTGGACATTTTTCTGGATGATCCCAATTGGGCGGATTGGTCTGAATCTGCATTGGTGAAATATGGTGCTCATACTAGACTTTACATTAACTCAATCGTGTATGCTGAAGTCTCCATTGGTTTTGATCGCATAGAAGATTTGGAGTCAGCACTTAATAAGGGGGGATTCCATATGTTGGAAATACCCAAAGAGGCTCTATTCCTGGCTGGAAAAACATTCCTAACGTATAGGAAAAGCAAAGGAACAAAGAGGACTCCTTTACCTGATTTCTATATTGGAGCACAAGCCGCTGTGCTTGAGTTAGACTTAATAACCCGAGATGTTTCCAGATATCGTACATATTTTCCGTCAGTAAAAATAATCAGCCCTTTTGGGAGTTGAGGCACCCGGCAAGAGCCCGACTCAGGCCGCTCGCCTTATGATCAAACACGACATTGGCCGGCTCCCCGTTGTGAAAAATGGTCATATTATCGGAATTTTGACACGGTCGGATGCCATGCTCTATTTTTATGAAAAGAGAGGATGTTATGAAAGAGAATAAATGCATTCACTGTGTTGCACGCCGGAAACTGAAACCGATTGTTCCGGTGAAAAGAGAAGCATCTTCGGATGTGAATATCCCAAAGACTTTCAAATTGATCACCGACTTTGTCACGGGAGAAAAGATTCCCGATGTCGGTGCAGAGGCCAACCGCCAGACCGTTGAGAGGGTTCTGATAGCAGAAAAGGGGTACACAAAAAAAGATATTGAAGTCGACGCCCCCCTTGAGGTGACCATAGGCGATGAATCCTATTGCTCATCGGTGGACCTGGTTGTCTCTGTGGACAGCACGCGGTATATGGCGATTAAATGTGCACCAGGCTCCCTGGGATCGAGGGAAAGGGAGATTGTTTCTGCCGCCAGGCTCTTGGATGAATACCAGATTCCCGTTTCCGTGGTGTCGGACGGCAAAACTGCGATGGTGCTCGATACCGTATCCGGTGAAAAAATCGGAGAAGGCCTTGATGCGATTCCGTCAAAAAGGGCGTTGCAAGAAAAGGCAAAATCACTTAAATTGCAGCCGCTTTCTGAAAAACGGTCGGAGCGTGAAAAGTTGATTTTCCGTTCCTATGACAGCATGAACGTGAATGTAGGCCGCAATATATCACCCAATCAGTAAAGAATCCTGACCCAGAGGGCCAGGCTTTGTTTTATATCCAGAGGGGATTTGCTTTGTTGGCAGTTCAAAAATCACAAATATCAAATTACAAATATCAAACAATTTCCAATGACCGAAATTCGAAAATGCAAAAAATGTCTCGTCATGGAAGGTTTTGGTCATTGAATATTGGAATTTGAGATTTACCCGCCTAAGGCGGGTAAATTTGTAATTTGGTGCTTGGAATTTGTGATTTTAGACACAAAACTCCAAGCCAGAGCCATCTATCTCTGACCTGGCCCAAAGGACCAGGGTTTTCAGGGCAAAATAAATATTTTCCGTATTTTCAATGTCATGGGGCGATCATATGTAAGTTCTTTAGAAGTTACAGGTTTGGCACCCATCGGTCATTATAACCGGAGAAAACACCTATGTCTGCGGATAAACTACGGGTCAATGTCTTCGATCTGGTGGCAGCGATTTCCAGAGTCGTGGATATGATGAGTCCGGCTGTTGGAAACCACCATATGCAGGTCGCTTATCTGGCATATCGATTGAGTGAAGAACTCAATTTGCCGGTGGACAAAAGATATGAGCTTTTTACCGCCGGTGCCTTGCACGATATCGGAGCGTTCTCCCTACAGGAAAAATTAAACCTGCTTGAATTTGAAGATACAAAACCCGGCCGGCATTCTATGGCCGGCAGTCTGATTCTTAGAAAGTTCAAACCGTTTGCTTCCATTGCCAAACTTATACAATTTCATCATGTACCTTGGCAAAACGGACAGGGTTCCCTTCACCATGGTGAACCGGTTCCTTTGGGCAGTCATCTCCTTCATCTGGCGGATCGAACCGCGGTTAAAATATCCAAAGACAAACCAATCCTGAGTCAAGTTCGAGGAATTTGTGACGCAATTTCCTCGTTAAAAGGTGAAGCTTTCGTGCCGGAACATGTAGATGCCCTGGTGAAACTGGCCAAACGAGAGTATATATGGCTGGAAATAATATCGGATTCCATGGAGGCAATTTTACGAAGAAGTGTGAGGGTTCACGCCAGGGAATTTACAATAAACGAACTGGTTGATTTTTCGCGGCTAATATGCCAGCTCATTGATTTTAAAAGCGAGTTCACGTCAACACATTCCAGCGGAGTGGCAGCCACATCGGTTTTGCTATCAAAATTGGCGGGATTTTCAAGCTATGAGCGCAGGATGATCCAAATCGCCGCTTATCTTCATGATCTCGGCAAACTCGCCATCCCTTCGCAAATTCTTGAGAAACGGGACAAGCTTACCGAAGATGAATGGTTTATCATGCGATCCCACGTTTACTATACCTACCAGACCCTTGAACCGTTTGAAGCCCTCGGGGTCATAAACTCTTGGGGGGCTTTGCATCAAGAACGACTTAATGGTACAGGGTATCCTTTCGGTTATAAGGAGGACGAACTGCCCCTTGGCTCAAGAATTATAACGGTCGCCGATGTGTTTACGGCATTAACGGAAAATCGACCCTACCGGCAAGGGATGGAAAAAAAGGCCGCCCTTGTGGTTTTACATTCCATGGCGGGTAATGGCGAATTGGATAACAACCTGGTCCATATTATGGCAACGCATTATGATGAAATGAATGAAATTCGCGATTCCGCCCAAAAGCAAGCGATCCGTGAGTATGATGTGTTTCAAAAATCTCTTAACCGCTAAGGGGATGTTCTCAAAAAGAGATCGGGTTGGAAGTAGGCGGCATTAAGAAATTAGATATTAACCTTAACAAAAGGAGTATTTCAATGCCAGATCAAAAAATACCCAGTAGGCATTATCACAAACTATCCGAGCTTTTTCCAGAGGTTATGTCCGCTCTGGAGAACCTCGGTTCAACCATCCGACGCGTGGGTCCTATAGATGAGAAGACAATTGATCTGATTCAACTGGCAGCCGCTGCAGCAGTCCAATCAGAAGGTTCGGTTCATTCTCATACTCGTAGAGCGCTTCAGGCGGGTGTCACAAAAGAAGAAATTTATCATACCCTTATACTCCTTATTTCGATCCTTGGATTCCCCAGGGTCTCAGCTGCAATCTCCTGGAGCCAGGACGTCATAGACAAAGAAGATAAAAAATAGGAGTGATGGGAATAGGAAGGCCAAGGGTCTTATCATGACCTTAGAACTTGAAAGCTTTGAACTGCTATACGAATCTTTGAAGCAGCTGGATGAAGGATTCCGCAATTTACCTGAATTTACTCCAAAAGTTAACTTAGAAAGGATGCAGGGGGTATTAGGAGAAGTCGCAGAGCGCATGCGAGATAACTACCCATACCCGCATCCGTTGTATGCCGGTCAGATGCTCAAACCACCGCACCCGGTTGCACGCTTGGCATACGCCCTGGCTATGTGGATCAACCCGAACAATCATGCGTTGGACGGGGGCCGTGCCAGTTCTGCGATGGAAAAGGAGGTCGTTGCTCAAATTGCCCATATGTATGGCTGGAAAGACCATCTCGGGCATCTTTGCGGAGGAGGAACCATGGCGAATATGGAGGCCCTTTGGGTTGCCGGCCGGCTCCATCCGGGCAGAAAAATTGTTGCATCCAGCCAAGCGCACTATACGCACCGTCGTATTTCTGATGTTCTGCAACTCGATTTCGCATCCGTCCCCGTTGACACCCGTGCAAGGATAGACCTTAACGCGTTGGAAAAAATCCTCCGTCAGGGCGACGTCGGTACTGTGGTGGCAACCCTTGGAACGACCGGATGCGGTTCGGTCGATCCCCTACATAAAATCCTTGATCTCCAACAACATTACGGTTTCCGTGTGCACGTTGATGCTGCCTATGGCGGCTATTTCGCACTGGTTGACAATCTTGATTCGGACGCCCAAGCCTCGTTCGATCATCTGAATAAAGTGGATTCTATCGTTGTGGATCCCCACAAGCACGGATTACAACCGTATGGATGCGGCTGTGTATTGTTTCGCGACCCCGCCGTCGGTACCATCTACAAGCATGATTCGCCCTATACCTATTTCAGCTCAAATGAGATGCACCTGGGAGAGATAAGCCTGGAGTGTTCCCGACCCGGCGCCTCAGCAGTGGGTCTGTGGGCCACTCTGAGACTTATGCCCCTGATAAAATCCGGAGAATTCTCCGAGGGCCTGGCCCGGTGCCGGGATGCGGCATGCGCCCTGTTTCAACATCTGAAGGACGACGGCCGGTTCTTAACCGTGTTTCCTCCCGAACTGGACATCATTGTCTGGGCCCCCCGAGCATCTAAAAGCAGTGCAATCTCTAAACGTTCCAGGGCGTATTTTGAGCAAGCTGCCAAAGCCCATTTGCATTTAGCGCTGGTGGATCTGCCGTCGGAGTTGGTCCGGCCTCACTGGGCCGGTGTCAGCTTTGATGCCCCTGCTGTCACCTGCCTCCGGTCTTGCCTGATGAAACCGGAACATTTCGAATGGATTGATAGAATTTGGAGCATTCTCAAAAAAATAGCAGACTCAAATAGAAAAACAAAGAGAAACTATGAAAAGTTTAATGTTGGGAATTATTCTTAATCTGAGCGTATGTTTGTCTGTTGCTGCCGACACTTCTTTATGGAAGGTTCAACTGCATAACTCCGTAACATACATAGGGGGCACTTGTCATGTACTGCGAAAATTTGATTATCCTTTGCCGGAGGAATTTGTAAAAGCATACGAGGATTCTGATGTAATTGTTTTCGAGACGCAACTTGAAGAGCTGAACAGTCCGAAAACACAAGAAATAATAATCAAAAAAGCCTTTTATAATGATGAGTTGAGTCTTGACAAAGTGTTATCGCCCCAGACTTACGATTTTCTGAGGCAATATTGTGAAGCTTCGGGAATTCCAGTCCTTTCATTGAACAAGTTAAAGCCGTCCATGGTTGTTTTAACATTGCTTGGTTTAGAGTTGCAGAAGCTGGGTATCAATCAAACCGGTGTTGACCATTACTTTCACCATAAGGCAACAATGGAAGGAAAAAAGATTGAAGGGTTAGAAAGCGTTAACAAACAAATCGAATTTGTTCTGTCCATGGGCGAAGGTAGCGAGGATGATTTCATTGAACATTCAATTAAAGACTTAAAGAAAACAGGGCAAATAATCAATGAGCTCATTGCTGCTTGGAAGCAAGGCGATGAGGATAAACTATTTAAGCTCTATATAACACCCATGAAAAAGGATTATCCGAATCTTTATTCAACCCTGATCGCCGAAAGAAACCGTGAATGGCTATCAAAAATTAAACGCTATCTTCAAACTTCCCAAAATGAATTCATCTTGGTGGGCGTAGGACACCTGGTTGGTGCAGACGGAATTATCGATCATTTGAGAAGATCTGGTTATATAATCAACAAACTTGATTAGGTGGACGTTACCTGACATTGCAGGGCAAACGCATTTGAATCCCAATATAGGGAGAACGCTCCACGACGGCGTGTATCTCTTTCCAACCGACTGAAACTTGTTCTTAAGCACCCGTAAGCACGAGCCGCGCCAGAGTTATTAAGAACAATTCGTCGCTAAATTATCCCATTGATTTTTTAAGTCATAATTTCATTCGGCTCGGGCTAACGCGTGCTAAAGCCCTTCAAACAATCAGTCGGTCTCCAAGAAAAACACGCCGTCGCTACGCTGCACCGAAATCAAATGCGTTTACCCTGCCTGACATTGGGCAAAATGTTGCAGAAACACTCATCTGATATTATATTGAAAATATGGTAATCAAAACCTATACAAAACGTCCTTCTAAAAGAACCAAGATTGTTGCCACACTGGGTCCGGCCTGCGACAATGAAGACACGCTGCGCAAGATGATACTGGCCGGATTAGACGTGGTCCGTATTAACTTTTCTCATAGCAGCCACGATTATCTGGATCCTCTGATCAAACGGATTCGGAAATTAAGCCAAGAAATGGGAGTCCCTGTTCCCATTATCGGCGATTTGCGCGGCCCTCGCGTTCGCGTGGGAGAAATTCAAGGAAATAGCGTTGAGTTAAAAACAGATCAAAAAATTTGTTTGACACCTCAAAAATCAGCGATAAAAAATGCTTTTATTTCCGCGAGTTATCCAGACATGGCCAAAGATGTAAAGATCGGAAGCCTGATTTTACTCGATGACGGAAACATCGAGCTTGAAGTGGAAAAAATTGAAATCAATGGCGACGTATGGTGCCGCGTACTCCAGGGCGATAAGCTGTCCAGCCACCGGGGCATTAATCTTCCGGGGCTGCATGTTAGCCTGCCGTCAATCAGCCGGAAGGATTACGGTGATATTGACTTTGCCATTACGCAAGATATTGATTTTCTGGCTTTGTCTTTTGTTCAGTGTGCCGATGATGTGCGTCAGTTAAAAGATTATTTGTCCCAAAAAGGAGCAGACATTCCGGTCATCGCCAAAATTGAACGACAGAATGCTTTCGATGATATTGAGGCAATTGTTCGGGAAGCCAATGGTGTTATGGTAGCCCGGGGTGATCTGGCTCTGGAAATGAGTTTGCAAGAAGTGCCCATTGCCCAAAAACGCATCATTGACATTTGCCGCAGATCTGCCATTCCGGTAATCACGGCCACCCAAATGCTGGAGTCCATGATTGACATGCGCAAACCCACTCGGGCCGAGGCCACAGATGTAACCAACGCTATTTTAGACGGCACGGACGCCCTAATGCTGTCCGCTGAAACGGCCATCGGCCGGTATCCGGTTGAAACCGTGGCCATCATGTCAACACTTGCCGTTTCCACCGAGACGGCCTGGTTTGGGGGTAAGTTGTCCGGTGCTTTGCCGTTTAGCCCGCCCCAGGAAATTGAGCCGGCGGTTGCGTACGCCGGCAATTTGGTGGCCGACACGGTATCTGCCAAAGCGATCGTGGCCTATACCGCCTCGGGTATGACCGCCGGCCGGGTGGTCTGCCACCGGCCTCACCGGCCCGTTCTGGCCCTGGCTGCATCGTTCAAAGTGCAGCGACGACTGGCCCTGACCTGGGGTGTGCAAAGCGCATTGGCCAAAATAATAAAAGAAACGGACGATATAGTTGCTGTTGCGCTCAATGAGGTACAGCGTTACGGCCTCGCAGGCAAAGGAGACACAATTGTAATTATTGCCGGTACACCCCCCCACGGCCAAAGTGGACGTACCAACACCCTTAAGGTCGAACGAATTCCCTGACTATGGGGTCAGCCAATTACGTCTAAAATCAGCAGAATCTTATTGAACTATCTAAAATTGATAACCCGTAACCGGCAACGGATCACTAACATATGAGAGTCGCAATTATTTCCGATATTCATGGTAATTTGGATGCGTTTCGACAAGTCTTGAACGATATCGACGCTTCGGGTATTGACGCCGTTGTTTGTCTGGGGGACAATGTGGGTTACGGACCCGAGCCCGAGCAGGTGATTCGACAGGTTCGAAAACGCAATATTCCGTGTGTTATGGGAAATCATGAGCGGGCAGTGTCGGATTGCGCGCATTTGGACTGGTTTAATCCCGCTGCCCGGAAATCTTTGCAAAAAACAATGACCATGCTGTCCGAGGAATCCTTTAATTATATACGCGGGATGAAATCATCTTTGGTGATTTACCAAAGCCGATTTGTTCACGGTTTTCCCCCGGATTCCACGGATACCTATTTATTTCAGGTTGCCAATGACACCCTCAACCAAACTTTCAGAAAAATGAAAGAAAGACTTTGTTTTGTCGGACACACCCATGTACTGAAACTCATCGGATTTGACGGCAAGGTATCCCAACATATTCCCCTTAAAAAAGGAATTGTGAAACATTTCCATAAAGACATAAAATATATCGTCAATGTGGGCAGTGTCGGACAACCCAGAGACGGCAATAACAATGCAAAATACGTGATTTGGAATACATCGGAGGATTCCCTTGAAGTAAGACTTGTTCCTTATGATATTGCAGCGGTTGTCGGCAAAATAATGGCCGCAGGACTTCCCAAAGTGCATGCGGATCGGTTATGGTAACGAGGATCAAATTAATTCACTAAACCTGAGGCCTTTATCATTGGTAACCCGTATAACTATCTATCTTTATTGTCTTAGATATAACCAATAAAATTTTGGCATGTTTTAGTTATTGTAACGCCGGTTTATCTCTGCAGAAAAACCAAGCTCAATGCCGGCCAGTAGGTAATGACAAGGACCGCCGCAAACAGCACGATCATAAATGGTATGGCGGCCTGATAGAGTTCGGTGACCGGTTTGTTGAAACGGTAGCTGGCGATAAACAGATTCATGCCCACCGGCGGCGTGAAGTAGCCGATCTGCATATTGGCCAGAAAAATGATTCCCAGATGAACCGGATCGATGCCATAATTGACCGCCACGGGAAGTATGATGGGAATCATAATAACCAGGGCCGAAAAGATATCCAGAATGGCGCCGAGTATCAGCAGCAACAGGTTCAGGAGAATCAGAAAAACGAGTTTACTGGTAACGTGGGCCTGAATCAGATTGAACAGGTGCATGGGCACTTCGGCGTCTATTAAAAAATTTGTTGATGCCAGCGCCACGCCCAGAATAAGCAGAATCCCGCCCACCATCACCATGGACTCCCGCATAATGGCCGGAAGCTGACTCGGTTTAATCTCTTTGTAAATAAACACCTCAACCACCAATACATACATGGCCGTGGCCGCTGCGGCTTCTGAAATGGCAAAAAATCCTCCATAAATACCTCCCAGCACAAAAAACGGCAACGGTATTTCCCAAATGATATCTCGCAGGGCGGCAATGGCTTCCCGGGCTGAAAATGGTTTATAAGGAATGGGATTGCGACGGTTTTCCCATAAGCTCCAGAATGACAGCAGCAATATCATAAGAAGCGCGGGGAGAATGCCGGCCAAAAACAGATCATTGATGGAAACGTTTTCGCCGATGCTCATTTGCTGAGCGATAATACCGTAAAGAATGAGCGGGAGCGAGGGAGGTAATAACAGCCCCAGACTGCCTGAAGATGTCACAAGACCGATACTGAATTTTTCGCGATATCCGGCCTCGGTTAATGCCGGATAAAGAAGCGCGCCGAGCGCAACGATGGTAACCCCTGAGGCGCCGGTAAAGGCGGTAAAGAACGCACATGCCACAAAGGCCACAATGGCCAGACCGCCCGGCATCCAGCCGAGAAAGGCCTGGGTAAACCGGACCAGGCGGTGAGAAGTCCGGCTTTCTCCCAGCACATAGCCAGCAAAGGTAAACAGCGGCAACGCCAGTAAAATCGGCGTGTCGGCGATTCGATAAATTTCAATGGCAATTACTGACAGGTTAACATCCAGGTAATGAAAACCGAGCATCGCAACAGCCAGAATAACCGCAAAAAGCGGCGTACCCAGGAGAGCCAGGAAAATCAGTATCAGGGCTAAAATGTATGGAATCACGATCGGGATTTAACGATTTTTTTTAAATTCACAAACGATAATAAGAAATAGCGAAGCGCTATAACCGTAAAGGCAAAAGGAATGATGGCCTCGCACAACCAGGTCGGCACCCGTGCAAACGCCATGCCGCCGTCGGTAAACTCCATCTGCACAAACAACAGACTGTAATAGGCCACGATCGTACAAATTAAAGCGGTAAACAGTCTAACCACAAAGTTAGTATAGACTTTGGCGCGCTCCGGCAAATAACGATCAAGTACGTCAATGGCAATGTGGTTGTCCTGGCGGCTTGCCACCATGGCCCCGATAAGGCCGACCCACAGCACCAGAATGCGAACCATGACATCACTCCAGACAATGCCGGCTTGAAACAGATTTCGCAGAAAAATTTGTGTGACCGCCATGCCGATCATCAGCAAGAGCAATCCCACCAGAATCGCGTCTTCCACCCGGTGCAGGATCATTTGTGCCCGCTTTGTAAAAGTTATATCTTGATGGTTATTCATGGGTATGGGGTTGCTTTGAACGATAGTCTTTAAGAAGGTTTTCCAGAGTGTTGACCATGTTCTGGGATAATTTGCCGGCGTTAATCAGCCGCTTGGGGACTTCCCGAGCGTCAGCATACCATTTTTCCAGTGCTTCACGCGAGGGCTTGATAAATTCAATTCCCTGTTTACGCAATGCTTCCAGGGCGTTGACGTTGTCTTCGCGGTTCAGCGAGTCTATTTCACGGAAAATACGCCCCATTATTTCACGAAAGAGACGTTGATCGTCGGGTGATATTTTTTCAAAGGCCTTGCGATCCACCGCAAGCACACCATAAATATACAGAAACGGCTCGTACATCAGGTATTTAATCTGGGTATGCCATTGCAGGGCCACCGCCCCGATGGGCGGAGTGGTGACCGTATTGATCAGCCCGGTTTGCAGGCCGGCCCGCACATCGGCGATGGACAACAGAAAGGGAGTGATGTCAAAGGCCTTGACCGCTTCAAGAATCATCGGATCATTGTCCGGAATCCAGACTTTCTGCCGGCGCATCTCGTTGACGGTTCTAATGGGCACCTTAGACATCACGTAGGCAAAGCCGCCTTCAGCAATACCAAAGATTACAAACCCTCCTTTTTCAAGCCCCTCGGCAATGGGCTGGTCCAGATGCTTGCGAACATAATCCACCTCTTCAAAGGACCTGAACATAAGCGGCAGGCTGTAAATCTGGTCGTCGGGATAAAAATTGGACAAACTCCCGCTCACAACCGCGCCCCCATGAAGCTGGCCGATGCGGATTTTTCGTAGAACCGCCTTATCATCTCCCATTACTCCGCCCGGATAATATTTAATCGTCACCCGGTTGTCGGTCTTACGGGCCAGTTCCTCGGCGCCTTCCCGCATTTTTTCCATCCAGACAGACCCTTCCGGAGACAGGGTGGCAATCTTGAACCTCATGGCCTGGGCCTGACCGGTTAATATAACAATAAGCATAAGGGTAATAATTCTTATCATCCTGAGATCACCTCATCATATCTTCCGGTTAAAAATGATAAACTCGTAAAAAGTCCGATTTAGACGGTCTCGTAAAAAGTTCAAATTCAAGGCGTGCAAATTTTGTAATCATGAGGCGTACTTATTGTACGTTGAATGATTGCGAAATGCAGCGCAACGCAGAAGTTGGACTTTTTACGAGACCGTCAAAAATAATCTTCGGCACTATTCAGCAGTTCCCGGGCCTTTTGCTGTGCCAGGGCATTGCTCAGCGCATATCCCGGGACATCCGGTTGTGCCTCGAGCACCTCGTTTAGAAGCCGGTCATGCAGTTCCCGGTCAAACATCAGGCGGGCGTAATGCCTGGCATGCAAAACCTTAACCATCAAATTTTTATTCTTTGAAATATCCAGGGCACGCTCAAAATGTTTGCGCCCCACATCGGGTTTGCCGCCCAAAGCCGACGGGAGAAATGTCGCCAAAACACCCAGATACAAATGGGCGGCGCCGTCATTATAGAATTCATCCAATTCCACGACCCGTTCCATAATGGTCTGGACACGGGAAATTTCCGCAACCGCGTTCCAGTCTTCGCGATGTGCCTGAATCCAGGCTGACCAGGCCGATCCCAAAGTGAACAAGTCTGGTACATTCTTTCTATTCATTTTGGAAATAACTTTCTTAAATTCCTGAAAATTACTCTGACGGAGTGTACAGGCATCTGACCTGCGAACACAAATAGCGCGCAAAGCGTAATCCATCGCTTTATGGGTCAGCTTTTTGGCCCTATCCTTATCTTCAACGAACACATCCGTATAAGCCGTATATATGTCTGCTGCCGAACGAAGCAAAGACCCGTTGTCCGGATCCCGGTACAGCATACTGTCAATCATGAGCAGGTATGCCGGTCCACCGGCTTTAACAGTGGCCGGATCATTGTTGTTCAGGATGGCGTGGGACAGGTTTTCGGTCATATCGACAGTTGCTGATGAGATAAAAAAAGAACATCCGCACAGCAGCAATGTCGTGCATAGAATTATATAAATCGGCACGACAAAGGAAATGATCCGCCAATGTCTGATGCTACTGATATTTTGGTAAAAAGACATTAAAACACACCGGCCGGATTTCATACCTCGTTCACTGGTTAAGACAATATACATTTTGCATTAATACCCGTGAGATTATTTTGGTGGCAAAAAGTCTTTAATAAACCCAATTTGACATTGAGGTGGCAGAAAGTCAAGGCGATCCTATTCATATTATACCTAAGAAATCACATTTATTGAAATATTAAAACAGACGCCTGAGTTACAAATATAACATGCATTTCTAATTTTCTTTCTCCGAATATTCCTAAAAATTAATAATAAGCCTGCCAAAAAACGGCACTCTTTTTTGACATAAAATGTCAAATACTATAGCCTTTAATCCGTGTATTCAAGACAATCATAAAGCTAACTTACTGGTATCTATATAATTTTAAATCTCATTAAAATGTAACTTTGAATTCTGCACGATTTTTGCATATTCATTAAAAACACCCGAATACAAACCCGTTATTTGAACTTAATCCGGACAATCTTTATTTCTGTTTAATTCTATTTTCTTTTTCCTAACGCTTAAAATATTATTCGGGCCTTTCGGTAGCATAGCTAACCGGCAATTTTCAATAAATTTTGCTTTATACAAAAAATGCAGCAAGTTGATACTGTATTTAAAGAAAATTGCGGAGAAAACATGAGCATTTTTAATCTGTTCAAGCCTAATATAGGAAAATTGAAGGCCAAGAAAAAGGTTAATCCATTGATAAAGGCCTTGCATTACAAGAAAGATTGTAATGTTCGAAAATCAGCAGCTGAAGCATTGGAAGCGATAGGGTGGGAACCTGTAAATGGAGAGGGAATTTATTATCTTATTGCATTAAATGATTGGAAAAAATTGATCCACATGGGCACGTCCGCTGTTGAACCTTTATTAGAGGTGTTACAGGATAAAAATAGTTCTACTTTGCACCGAGGATGCATTAAAGTTTTGGGTCAAATAAGAGATAAACGAGCCGTAGAACCTTTACTGGAGGTTTTGCAAAAAAAAGAAATATCTCTTCGCGAAGAAGCGATAAAGGCGCTCGGGCAGATTGGAGACCAAAAGGTTGTTAAGCCGTTAATTTCCGTGCTTCAGAATGATGACAGTTCTACGTTACGTGGCCAAACAATTCGAGCATTAGGCTCAACCAAAGATAAACGAGCCGTAGAACCTTTAATAGAGGCATTGCAACGGGAAATGCAAAAACCCCGATCAGAGGCAAACACAGGGATCATCATAGAGCTTGCCGGTGCATTGGGGAAAATAAAAGATGAAAGGACGATAATCCATTTGGTGTCTCTTTACAATGAATACACAGACTACATAAACAAGAAAGTTAAAAATGCTTTATTACTAATAAACACGGAACGATCTAAATTTTACTTTGCAATATTGAATTCTGATGAAAACGAATTATTAGAAATTGACCATTCATTGGATTTGGCTGTTGAATCCTTATATCACCAAAATAATTGGGCTCGCCGACAGGCAATATGGGCGCTAATGACATTAAAAGATTATAGAGCGGTTGAACAAATTATAAAAACGCTAAATGATAAGAGTTTAAATGTGGTTTGTTGTGCAATCTATGCGTTAGGAGAAATAGGGGATGACCGAGCGGTAACTCCTTTAATTGATATTTTGCTCAAAAAGGATTTTTCTACTTGTACAAACGGAGACGGTTCAACGTTTCCCGAACACTCGTGTAATCCCCGATCAGAAGCGGCTGTTGCATTGGGGAAAATAAAAGATAAACGCGCCATTCAAGCTCTAATGAGGGTCATGGGGGAAAAAGGCGACCATGGTTTAATAGAGAAATCTGCCTGGGCACTTAGTGAGTTAGGGGATAAAAGGGCTTATGAAACAGTTAACTCAGCTGAAAACCATAGAAAGTTACTTAGTATTAAACAAAAAGCAATTAATAAATTAGAACAAATTTAGACGGTACGCTCACCCGGAGTTTACAGGATAGAAAGAACATGAGAAAAATAAAACGAATCAGGATGGTTTTAGTATCTGCCTTGCTATCCGGAATAATGGCTCTTGTGGCTTCAACAGCGATTGCCAATGAATCGCAAGATGTTATTGAAAAAAGCATCAGCAATCCGAGTGGACCGCAGTTAAATCTAAACATTCATGGTAAAGACCCATTGCCTTTATCCAACGAAAAAGTATTGTCAGACGGAAAATCCATATTCAGGGATGAATACAGCGAGTCGACAATGCAATATATTACAAACAAAGGATCAACGATTACAGACCTGACTATATTTGGACCGTATACCGAATCTTTTAATGATGCTTCTCATGATTCATCACCCAAACTTATGTTGTCCTGTGTAGAAGAAGGATTCTACGTAGTTGGTAGGGTCCAGGCAACATCACATAAAGGACAGAACCTCAGCCATATCGGTTTCCCGCTATTATTTCCAAACCCGGTTATAGAGGCTTACACAGGTGTCTACCCGGCACACACTCATTTCCTGGTTTATAAAGAATACCCGGATGATCCTATACCCCCGTCATATCTGAGCAGTATTCGACATCTGTATAACGCAGCACCCGAGGGATTTGTAAAATTTGAGTCGACAACATCCGAAGAAGAAAAACCGTTGGGAATAAAACCTCTATTCAAATGGTTGGGCTGGGTGTGCAGAACCATTTTTGTGGATATTAATGAGGATGGAGACATAGATGCTTATGGTCTTACATTTGTTACAACAGATTAATAAAGTAGATGATAAACGGCAATGCATCAACTCTACCATCTTAAACTTTTAAGCATAATTAAAGTCTTTATGGATCAAATCTGATTTATGTAAAGATGGGGCAGAATAAAACATCTTACCTGCCCCATCTTCATAACTGTTTAAGTATTAATAACTGGATCGGATTATTTAACCGGCGTCAATTCAACCCGCCTGTTTTTGGCACGGCCTTCTTTGGTTTTGTTGCTTGCGGCCGGCTTGGTAAACCCAAAACCCTTGGTGGTCAGCCGTTGGTCTTCAACGCCCTTGTCCACAAAATATTTCATGACGGCTTTGGCACGTCTTTCAGAAAGAGTCATATTATACGCCGCAGAACCCATATTATCCGTATGACCATCAATCTCAACCTTCATCTCCGGGTTCTCTTTCAGTATCAATACCGCCTCATCAAGCATGGGGTAAGCTTCGGACTTAATTGCGGCACTGTTAAAGTCAAACATCACCACCGCTGCATAGGTCCAGCACCCCCGTGCATCCACAGTGGCGCCCTTGGGCGTATTCGGGCATTTATCCAGATAGTCCGGCACACCGTCACCGTCACTGTCCAATGGTTTGGCAACGGGCGTGACAATCTTGGCTAAAAATACGTTCTTCACAAAAGCTCCCATGTCTCCGCTATCTTTAAATCCGTCGGCACGCACTGAAAATCCACAACCACCGGCTGAAGCAACCTGCTTCATAAGCGTTTCACCGGCAGGATCATCTCCCACCAGAACCGTGTATATGCAAAGCCGGTCACCGAACTTAGCTTTCATATTTTTCGCGGCCGTTACCGGCGTGGTGTCCATATCCTCTCCATCGCTAACGATAATTACCGCTATTTGACCTTCACTTTTCTTCAAGTCACCACAGGCAGCGTTGATGGCTGCCCCCATGGGACTCCTTCCGATGGCTCGTTCCACAGCGTTCAAGGCCCCTTGAAATCCTTTGCTTGAATATTCTGTAGGTCCGTAAAAAAGCACGCTCGGCTTGCCGGACGCACTGGCCATATGGCCAAAAGTCCTGAGTGCGCCATTGAGCTTCATATCGGGAAGGGTCTGATTTATGGCGCTCAAAAAATCTTTGGCAATGGTTAACCGTTTTTGCCCATTATATTTCCAAGACATTGATGAAGATTTATCAAGAATCACCATAAAATTGTCCACCTTGGGTTCATATTGATCCGCTTCCAAGGTATATGGGCTGAAAAGGGGTTGGGTTGTCTGCACTTGCGGGGCCGCACAACTGAACATCAGAGTGCTGATCATTACCAAAAACACTGCTCTCAAATAATACTTTGTCATAATGTTACCTCCTTGTTTGATTTTGTTTTACTTGTGTTTTTATAATTTAAAGAAATGCAAGCTTGTTTGCGCCTGTCATTCCTTATGCTCATACATATGCACGTCGCGCTGAGGGAACGGAATGCTGATGCCTTGAGCATCGAAACTTTTCTTAATGTTCTCGGTGGTGCCAAAATAGACATCCCAGTAGTGTTCCGACTTCACCCAGGGACGAACCACAAAATTCACGCTGCTGTCTGCCAATTCCACAACAGCAATCTTAGGAGCGGGGTCTTTAAGGATGCGTTCGTCCTTTGCCAGGATATCCGCCATTATGGTCTTTGCTTTATCAATATCGTCTCCATACCCAATGCCCATTACCAGATCAACTCGCCGGGTCCCTTGACCGACCAGTTGGTGATGTTGCCTGCCGTTAAACTGGCATTCGGGATAATCACCGTCTTGTTGTCCGGGGTCTGTATCTGGGTGGTAAAGATCTGAATCGCTTCAACAGTACCGGCAACCCCTGCACCTTCAATATAATCACCGACTTTGAACGGACGAAAAATGATCATCAGAAAGCCTGCGGCAAAATTTGACAAAGATCCTTGAAGCGCAAGACCAATAGCCAGGCCTGCCGCACCGATAACCGCAATAAATGAGGTTGTTTGGATTCCAAGCTGTCCGAGAGCCGCCAGAACCACAAACACCAATAAAGTGATGTAAGTCATGTTTGCAGCAAAAGATACGATGGCGGGATCAACCTGCCTTTTGTTCATCACGTTTTCTGCAAACTTTGTCAAACCCTTGGCAATCCATCGACCCACAACAAAAACGACAACGGCTGAAATGACTTTAAGTCCGTAAATTGTTAATAATTCCCATATCTTTGCAATTAAATCTTCCCTCCCTAATCTCCTTTGTTAATAAAATTGAAAAATAAATTAGATAATGCATCCTGAACAATCAAGAGGATATTACCTCTTAATTATGCGGTACCAATGGAACCAGAAATTAAAGGGGGCAAATAAGAATGAAACGTACTTCCTTTGCAAACTCGATAATTGTTCGATTTAGGCTAAAATTTTTAGGTTTATTAATAAGATTTTAATTAGCAAATTTTGTGCCAAGTGGAAGGAGAGCTGAGAAGGATAATGGGAAACCAGAAAAATCCACAGGTTGCTTTAGTCCTGGTAGTAAATACATAAAAAAGACTTTTAGGATGAAACACATATATTTATTTAGATTTCAAATAGTTATGATCTATATAAAATATAAAATAAACGCTGATTGATGAATTTATAGGATGGATAATAATAAAAAATAAAACTCTATTAGTGAATCACATTTTAGTATAAAATTAATAATTGTCTCATGATTGGCAGTGATACACATCTGTTTCATGAGACAATCTATGTTTTTTTTTCGGGAAGCTCACAATTACATCTATTGACCCAACAGCTTCTTGAGTCCGGTGCCGATACCCTCAGTTGTCTTTTGGATCACGCTCTTTTTCTCTTCTGATTTCTCAGCTTCAGACTTCTGAAACTCTTTTTTAGCAGCTTCAATAATGGCAACACATGGGTTCTTATCACCAAATTGGCCGTTGGCCAGAACTGCAGCAACACCAAAAGGTCCAAACAGAGCCACGCCGCCAATCGCCTTTCCCAGGGTAATGATTGATCCGGTGGGATCGATAGATAGAGAAGGATTTGAAAGGGTTCCCTTAAGCTTAAGTGGTTTTGTCAACTCACCCAAACTCAGGCTGAGCTTGGCCAGACCATTGATGCCGACCCCTTTTTGGGGAGACGGCTTGAGTAACAGATCAATTTCCTCTGTCTTAAGATCGATTTTACCGTACCCGAACACACGAACCTGATTGGTATCTAATACCAGTGCGTTGCTTTGCGCCAGTCCGTTTTTAATGTCAAATCCGCCGGCAAAACAGTTGATTTTGGTGTATTTTTCCTCCTTCTTCAAGGGATTAAGCAGTTGCAAAAGGCCGGAACTCAGATCGGATCCCAGGAGTTTGACGGCGTTTTGGTTAATCCTCCCCTCACCCATAACCACCATGGTTTTACCGTTTAGTCCGGACATAAGTTCCGCTATCGAGTTCCCCCGGCCCTCAAGGTCGAGCTCAATATCCACATTTCCGTGGAGCGAGTCACTAATCCCCAACTTTTTGAGCATACTGCCGAGCTCGTACTGATCGATTTTGAGTGCCGTGGCCACTTGGGCAGCTTTTCCCTGGACATGAAGATCAAAATGGCCACCGACCGTACCGCCACCCATAACTAGCTTAAGGGGTTTTACGGTAAGGTGTCCATCCTCAAGAACCATGCGCGCGGTAGTGTCACTGAGAAACAATAGTGTCAGCAAGAGTTGTTTTGAGTTAAGTTCAATTTCTGCGTCCACCTGCTTTAATATTTCCAGAGGCAAAGGGGTGTCGGGAAAAACTTTGCCCTTTCTGGCGGGAAGTTTGTCAGAATCCTTTTCCGGTTCGCCGGGCTTGCTCCCTTTTTTTGACAACAGGGGACGAAAATCGAGTTTTTGTGAGCACAGATCCGCCGTTATCCGTGGCTTTTTGCCGCCCAGGTTTATTTCTATCGATCCATTTAGATCGCTCTCTTGGATTAAAGCCTTGAGCTCGGAAATCTTGTAAGATTTTGCCGAAAGGGCCACGGCATTGCCCGAGACAGAAAAAGGGCCGTTCAAAGGCATGGGCTTACCGGTGATCTTTTCCAGGCTTGCAAGATCTTTGCCTTGAATATCAAAGCTAAGATTCATGCCCTTTATGGTTGTAATATCCTCGACGGTACCCATAAACCTTGTTTTGACCATCGTTTCAGTGCCCACCTTGAGGTCAAGGTCCGTTAGTCCCATTCTGCCCTCCGGGTCAGTGAGTTTGGCCGTCACATCAAAAGGCCCTAAATCCGGAATATAGGTTATGTTATACTGCTTTAAAATCTCGGGAATGGAAGGACCGGTTCCCGTAACCGTGATAGCGAGCCCTTTGCCCTTTATAAGATCTCGGATCGAACCCGTAAACCGTGCCTGAACCCTGTCTTCCCCGCCCACCTTGAGGTCAATGTCCGTTAGCCCCAGCCTGCCGTCAGGATCAGTGAGTTTGGCCGTCACATCAAAAGGCCCTAAATCCGGAATATAGGTTATGTTATACTGCTTTAAAATCTCGGGAATGGA
>Ga0114919_10000966_pt1 | contig 23064 bp, 17 predicted proteins | sample BlataG_FD_88682 | JGI IMG/M metagenome (GOLD analysis project Ga0114919, IMG submission 88682) | Deep subsurface microbial communities from Black Sea to uncover new lineages of life (NeLLi) - Black_00105 metaG | ecosystem: Environmental > Aquatic > Marine > Oceanic > Sediment | place: Atlantic... | reverse complement strand
GCGCCATTTTTGTTTTCAAATATTTCTGCAATATTTTTACTTGGTGTAATCATAATTGCTCCAATAAAAAAGAGTTTTGATAGAGAAAGGCCTTTTGAAACGCTAAAAGATATAAATGTTCTAGAGCGAAAACCAACTTCAAGGAGTTTTCCTTCTTGGCACGTTTATAATGTTATTTCTCAAGGATTGTTATTTGCTTATTTGTTAAACTCAATAGCGATAACCATTATTGTCTCTATTTTTGCTGTGATAGTTTCCTTTTCCAGAATTCAATTAGGTGTACATTACCCTAGCGATGTGATTTTCGGTTTTTTTATTGGTATTATTGGTTTTTTATTAGCTGTAATCATTGTAGCACCTATCTTGTTGAGAATAATTGTTTTTTTTGAGCAATTTTATGGAGTTACTATTTATTATCACGTAATTAATCCCTTGCTATTTGAAAACATGTGGTATTTAACTTTAGTTATTGGGATAGTTACATTAGTTATTCTTGTTGCTATTTACAAAAGAATTAAAGAAGTTTTTGAGAGTATTAAATAATTAGAACCTCTCTTTATCGGTCTAAAGCAAGTTATAATAAATCAATTCTAATGAAAGGTCTAAAGGTTTAATTTACGTTTTTTTTCAAATAATTGTTTTAATTCATTTAAAACGGTTGATCTGGAATCTCCTGGGCTTTCTGACGCCATATTAGGGTTGGCAATTCCAATTGGAATTCCGCTTTGAGCCATTTGAAACGCTCCGCTTTCAATTGCGCGTAATCTGTTATCTAATTCAGATAATTGTTTGGAAAGGCTTTCAGATAAGCGTATAACCGCGTTCATAGTTTCTTCTAAAGTTTTTCCCAGACCTTCAACCTTTTTTAAAGTTGGGTTTGTTAACGAGTCTGTCGATCTCATTACTTCTTTGATGTATTTAGAAAACTTAGGTTCGGTAGAGATTAATGAGAAGATGGAAGTTAAATAAGCTTCATAATCGAATCCGTACTGAGTTAATACTTGATTAAGATTTTCTTTTAGAAGTTCGATCTTAAGTAAGGTTTCGGGGTCGTGTTTTAAATCCGGGTCGCATTTGTGTATGTATATTAAAATAAAAGGTTCTTCTTCTATGAGGGATAAAATTTTAAGAATTTGTTCAAAATACTCAAAAGATTCTACGAACCTATCAGAGTCTTGCACATCAATTACATAGATCAATAAATCAATGTTAAAAAAATATTGTTCTGGATTTTGTATATACTTACTCCTGTATTGTGCTTGACCCCCCATATCCCAGACAAAAAGATCCAATTCAGAATTTTCGGTTTTTATATAACGACGATCTACACCTTTAGTTGGCTTTAAGTTAGCTAAATCGTTAATACCTAACCGCCCTCCAAACTTGTTCAAAATTGCCGTCTTTCCCGCATTGTCTAACCCAATTATTATTACTTTTTGCGCTGTTTTTTCGATACTATCTTCTTCATCTACGACTTTGGTAATAATTGAACTAATAACAATCGCTTTTTTTAAGCTATCTTCAAGTTCGGGGTATTTCTCTTTAAGTACCACGATTTTTTCTTTTAGTTCGTCTTGGATTTCAGCGGCTTTAATAGGGTCTTTAGTTGAATCAATATTATTTAAACTTTCAAAGGGATTTTCCTTGTCTAATTTGGAAGCTTCTTCGATATTAGATATATCTAATATATCTCTCAGAACTTTAGCTTCGCTTTTTGTAAGAAATTTATAAGAGTATATTGGTAATTTTTTTATTTCTTCAATGGTTTTGATTTTACCAATTTTAGATACTTTTTGGTCTAAAAATTTCGAGAAGACTTGTAATACTTTTGAGATATCGGACGACATTTTGCTAACAATTTGTATTAATTAGTAATTATTAATATTAAACTTTAAAGTAATATAATAATTAATTTTTAAACTTATAAGATAATAGTTAAATAGACTAAATTTTCAAAACAGAAATTAAATTAGATTAAGATTTAAATATATAGTTTATTTTAAATACTATACTGAAATTGAATGTTCCTAATATTTGCATTTAATTTAAACGGATGATATGCCATCAAATCTTAAAGATAATAGAAATTTTGACAAGAAGGAAGAAGAATTTTGCTGCGATTCTCCAAAAATCAGTGAGGAACTTGGTTTCTACGTCTGTTTGAATTGTGGTTTGGTGTATGATAGAATTCTTGACGATTCACCTCGAAGAGCTTTCACGCAAGAAGAAATCCAAAAAAGGAAGAGTAACGAAAGAGTTTATAGTCCTATAGGCCCACGAACGATTATAAGGGGGAGTAGAGACGCACGGGGGATTTTATTAAGCCCAAAATACAAATCTAAATTCAATAGACTGGCAAAAATTCATAGATCCTTAACTACTAGCTATGAGAGAAATTTATGGATTGCGTTACCTAACTTACAAAGGTTACAAAAAAGATTAGGTATTTCAGATACCGTAGCCGAGGATGCGTTAAGAATTTATACAGAAACCGTAAAGAAAAAGTTGACAATGGGGAGAAGTATCGATACTCTACTCGCTGCTTCAATATTTTGCGCATTAAGAGTGCATGGCATCCCTCGAACTGTGGAAGAAATTACAAAAGTCGCGCAAATACCAAAAAAGAAAGTGATTAAGAGCTATAGATTAATATTGATGGAAGTTTTACCAAAGTTAAATCTGAAGGTGCAGCATTTTACCCCTGATAGATATGTGGATAGATTTAACTCCGAGTTGAAGCTATCTATGCAATGTAGAAATATAGCTGTTAAAATTATAGAAATTGCTTCTGAAAACGGCTTTAATTCTGCGGGAAAAGACCCAAAAGGGATAGCTGCTGCTGCTATTTATATTGGATCTAGGAGTTGTAATGAAAACCGCACTCAGAAAGAAATTAGCAATTTAGCTCGCGTTACCGAAGTTACATTAAGGATGCGAGTAAAAGATCTCATGAAATTTGCAAAAAGTACAATAGCTAATACTTTTTAAACTTCAATTAACTGTTTTTCTTCTTCAAATAGTGGTAATAATTCTAACATTTCTCTTATATGTGGAAGATATTTATCAAGATTATGCGAAATCACATCTAGATAAATTTTTATGAGAGTAATATGAAATGTATCTTCTACTAATTGCTTATTTAAACCTAATGAGTCTAGAAAGTTTTTAACCTCTGTTTTTACATCCTTAATCGATTCGTTTGCTTTTAGAAGGGACAATCCGTGTAAAAGAATTAATAGCGAACTGGTTTTAAAGTCTTTTCTTTTTGATATTTCTTTTGCTAATTCGAGATACTGTAGACCCGCCTTTTTAAATGAGTTACTTTCGAGAGATATAATTACTTCTTTATAATATCTCTTTTTCATTACGCTACGTTTCTTTAAAAATTCTTTTTGCTCTCTTCTAGTGTCTCCCATTTTTTGCAGCAATTTACCCATTCTTTGATCCATTTCTATATTAAGTAGTTTTTTTTCACCTAATTCTTTCCGCGTTAATATTGTTTCTTGTTCTCCTCGTTCTTCTTTTTCGGGTAAAAGAGATTCAAGTAATATGATCTCAGGGTCAAAAAGAGTTAATTTATCTATTAAAAGGGCTAAACATAAATCTATTAGTTCTAAAACATTATTATCTAACGCTGAAAGAAGCTCTTTTGTGATTTGTATCTCTGGCATATTTTCAAGGTCGTATTCTTTAAGTTGCGCTAGTTTATCATTTAAATAGGATTTAGCTAATGATGCGCTCTTTGTTTTAACCATTAAAATCGTGCTTAATATCAAACTTATTGAAGCTTGCTTATAAAAATCTTTTTCCAGCAATTTCGGAATTGTATCACTATATTCATTTATGGCTACTTGAAATTTTTTGTTAGAAAGATCCTCTAAAGCTAATTTCCAATATTGATCTCTCATTAGTTTTCTTCTTGCAACATCCTTCCTTTCTTTTGGTATATTTTTGGCTAATTCGTTAATTATTTCTTTTACTTTCTCGATTTCAATAATTTCCTCTTTTAAATCTTCAGGCTCACTAATCATTTTAGGTGACTTGCCTAAGATATCAGAAATTAGGAGGATTTCTTCTTCAAACAACGGTAAATTTTCCATAAACTGTATTGATTCATTCAACACAACAGGATCTCTTAATTTCTCGATATCTATAAGGTATTCAACCAAAGATACTGGAAATGTTTCAGTAAATGATTTTTCTAGACTCGATAAACTAGTTTTTGTGCTTATTAGTATTTTGCTAATATCTTCAATCTTATTTTGTTTGATAAGCATTAAAAAAAGTACTGCTAAAGAAACGCCAGCTAAATTATATTTTTTTATTCTAATTAAATGATTTATGCTTTCTTTATATTTCTCTATGGCATTATCTAAATCTTGCTTACTCAAATACTCTAACGCGTCAATATAATAAGCTCTTTTTAAAGCTTTTCTCTGTCTGAATTCCCTTTCCTTGTCATGGAGTGCTTCTCTTGCTTTACTATTAATTATCGTGAGTCTTTCTTTTAAAACTTCCCCTTCAAAAGATTCTTCGGCTTTCTTAATGATTATGGCACTTTTGTCAGCCTCGAGATTTTCGATTTTCTTATTGAGCTCAGCTTTAAGCCATTTATCGTCGATTTTATCGTTAATAGCATGAGCAGAAGATAAATTATCTAAGGCGATATATATTTCTGTAATCCTCTTATAAATATTATTAAAGCTTAATTCTGGTTTTTCCATATATGCTAACGAAATATCTGTAGCTTTTTTAATTAAATTCAGTGAAGCTTCGATGGCAAATTTATCTTCGCTACTTTCGACAATTTTTAGTCCTTCAGCTTTGATCGATTCTATAAAGATTTCACTAATTTCCTTAGATTGCTCGTATAACATTTGCTCTCTAAAAAAAGAGATAAAAAGTTCAAATACTTTTTCATTTTCATCATAATCTCGTTCCTCTATAATTTCATTTAACTTTTCTATGATAATAGCAATTTTATTCTTTAAATATTCTTTTTTTGTTCTCTTTGATAATTCACGATACACACTAAAAAATTGATCAAAAATTTTACCGATTAAGAGGATATCTAAGGTTTTTTTTAACATTTGATTTTGAATATCTTCTCTAGCAATTCGTTTGAAAAAATCTGCTTGGGTTTTCACCAGATTAGCGGCTTTTGGATAATCGTTGTTTTCAATTAATAAATTAGCTTCCTGAATTATTAGGGTGTTAATTTCTGTAAAAATTTTTAACTCCTTTTCTATGAAACCGTTTAGAATATCCACACCTTTCTCAATATTTTCTTCTATCTTCTTCTTTATTAATTCCTTATTTTCATCTTCAACTTTAGAGCTCAATTTCGTTAATTTTTTCTTTACTGACAAGGAATTTAACTTATTAATTAAAATGGTAACATTACCAAATTCAAGATTGTCTAAGAATAATTTAATTATATTTTCTAATTGAGCGTCTAGATTTGATTTTTTAACGTTATAAGTTTCCCAGAGATTTTCAATCTCATCATAAGATTGCTTTGCAAAAAACCGTTTTTCTTCCTTAAGCTGTTGTTTTAATAATGTTATTAAGGCTTCAGTTAACTTAGCTGTAACTTTTTCTAATTCGTCAAATAAGCCTTCTTGTTGATATTCGGAGACTGCACTATACAATTGATCGCGAGCAGCTAAATATTTCTTTTCTTTAATTAAATAATCTGCCATTGCAATAATTTTTTGAGGAATTTCACTTAGGATAAGAAGTGCTTTTTCGTGGGGGAGACTATTGATAATTTTGAACGCATTTTCAACTTTACAAGCAGAAATCCAAGAATTAATTGCTAAAAGAAATGATTCGTCCCGCAAAGTGTTATCTTTGAGTTCTATTGACGACCACTGAGCTGCTGCCAAGTACTGCCTTGCCGCAAGGTCGTATTGTTTTTTATTAAATAATTTATTACCTTCTAAAACCATGCTATCGGCATATAACTTCTTGAAATTTTCCGATTTTTTTTTATCTACATTTTGTAAAATTTGTGAAGCATCTAAATATAACTTAACTTTTGAATAGAGAAACGCTGCTTGCTCGCACATTATGTAAAATTCCTCTTTATTTAATATATCAGCAATCATAGCAGCTTTTTTAATGGCTTGGGCAGCAAAAAAATAAAATTCAGGTTTGAACTCTTTTTCTGCTTTTTTAAAGAAAATATTTGCTAGCTGGATATAAATGGGAAACCTCATCCACGCATTTTCAATGTTAAGAGGGGAAATTCCCGTTATCATTGCTACGCACAAACACTGCAAAACTTGGTGGAATTCTCTTGGGGGAAGATTAACAAATGCTTCTACATCAAGATATTTGAACCAAAGACTTTCTAATAATTCATTTATAGATAAAGGGAAAATCCCTTGTTGATCGTAGTACATTAAAATAATGGGAATATTTCTTTTAACAGATTTAACTATAGGTAATACAATATCGAAATAGTCAAATTCTTCTTTGTTTAAAGGATTCAAAAAATATATGATCCCATCCACTGTAGGAATGATTTCATCAAAATCTGCGTTAATAACATCAGTAATTGCGGCTATTTCTAAATCGCAAATATCCTTGAAGGCTTTTACTTCCTTATATAACTCCAAATATGCTCCTTTATTTTCACCCTCTTCTCCGAATGCTCTAAGAGCGTAAAAAGAAATAGCTTCTCCATCTAAACCCAATAAGAGAATTTTAAAGATGTAACGCATGGAATTTATCTAAAGATGTGATTTTATAATTAAAAACTAATATAATTATAAACGTTTTTACTTATTATATTCTTACTTTTTCGAGTCAAACTTTTAAGACTATTAAAATTATAAAAAAGTTAAAAAATTTTGTTCTTTTTCTTTATTTAATATAGTTTCAATTGAATAATTATACGATTTTTTTTTACATAGGGATATTTCTTGGGTTATTTAGAACGGAATTATGGCATGGTGAAAGAGCGAATGATTTATCAAATGGAAAATTCGTTCGCATTAGGAAGAAAGCTAATTGATAGTGAATTAGATACGGGAATTTTGAATTTTATAGTACGACCTATCGTCAAAACATTTTACGATTATTGGGCACAGCACGACGCGAGAAAGGGTACATTAAATCAAATAAATATTACATTAGAGGCCGGAAAGAAATTATTATTGAACGGTAATTCTGAAGAAAGTTTTAATAAAATTATCGACGAAAATTTTCCTAATTTTTTAAAATATGATCAAGTTACTTATCAATGTAGCAAACGTCATAAAAACTATGAGAAGTTAAAAAGTAATTCAAAAGACACCTTCATCAATTATCTAAAAGAAGTTAAAACCTTTTTAGAAGTTAAAGAGGATGTAAAAGATTATGGAGACCTTTGTAGAGTTGCATTTAAAACAAAAGAACTGGCAAGTAGTAATTTAATGAAGCAATTAGAATATGTCGAAAATGGAATTAAAATTATTGAAGATGATCCATCTATTCTTTCCTTACCAACTGGTAAGAAAATCATTATTAAAGCGCTAAGAAAAGGATTCGAAGTTACAAAGAATGAATTTATTGAAGCTATAGACGATACTTACATCTAATGATAATTAAAGTATTAATTTATGATATATTTTTAATTTTATACTCAAAAAATATTAAAAATTTAATTAGGGAAGTAAGAAAATTATAAACTATTAACATTGTTGGAGATTAAATCATGAATTATATCCAAAGGAATTATAATATTGTAGAACAAAAATTGATAGCACAAACTGACTTATCCCTAGAATACGGTAAAAATTTAATTGATTCAGAATTAAACATGGGAATTTTGAATTTTGTAATAAAACCTATTGTAAAATCTTTTTATAAGCATTGGAGCGATAATGAAGCCCGCGTAGGCACATTAAAACAGATAAGAATCGCGCTAGATTCTGCCAAATTACTTGTAGAAAATGGAGACATTTCCAAAGAAAAATTTGACGATGTTATTGATAGAAATTTTCCAATCTACTTAAAAAATGACCAAACAGATAGGCAGTGTAAAAAAAATCATAAAGACTATATAAAATTAAAAGAAATTGCGAAAAAATTATTTATTTCACAAGTAGAGGAGTGTATATTATTTTTACAGGTCAAACAAGAAGTAAAAGATTACAACGAATTATCGATAGCTACTTTTGAAACTAAAGAAAAAGCGCTTCAAGCTCTAATGCGTCAACTAGATTATAACGATGAGGGCATTGCAATAGTAGAACAAGACGATAATATTATAGACGTTCCTGCAGGAAGGAATATTATAGTAAATGTACTTCGAAAGGGCTTCGAACTTACAAAAAAAAAATTAATTGAGGAACTAGATTTTATTTTTTATAAAAAATTGCCTATATAATTTATTATACTTTTATTAGTTCTAAAGAGCGATTAGCATGAGCGTTGACCACGCTAACAAGACATCAAAATTTTGCTTAAGATCGATATTTATGAACATGCTCATAACAGTTTTTATTATTATGAGTTATATATATATCTCGGAAATTTTTGGTTCAATTTCCACACCATATATTGGAATTAATGAGTTTTCAATAATTTTTGGGTTGTTGCTATTAATTTTTACATTTTTTTCGATAATAGCCGGTCCAATTCAGGCGTTCATAGCGGGATTTTTAGGTGAACTCTTATACCAATTCGTGTTTTACAACAATATTTACTTAGATTGGTGTCTTATTGTGGCTATTTATGGTTTGATAGCTGGTTTATATAAATATAAGCCGTTAAAATATCATAAAGGTATGGCTGTTTATTACACTTTTTTGTTATTGGTAATCAATTCTTTTCTTGTGATGTTTTTAATTATCGTATTCCAACTTTCATTATATTCCAATCCTTTAGAATTGGAAACTATTTTTATCAACTATGGGTTTAAATTTTTCTTGCAAACGCTAATTTCAACCATTTTTTTAATACCTATTCTTTTAATTATCTACGACAAAATTTTAGCTCCAAAGGAAAGACATCTATATTATTTACTCTTAACACATCACCCAGTTGAAGCAAGCGACCATACATTTTATTTTCAATTTGGAAGGACAAAAATATATTTTTGTTCAAGATGCTCAGGAATGATAATAGGAATAATTATGTCAATTTTTTTTACTCACTTAACTGAATTGATATTTAACGCTCAATTTAACGCTGAAATAGCTTTACTTATAATAATCGTCTTTCCAATACCAGGAATGATAGATTGGGGGACTCAGAAACTCTTGTTTAGGAAAAGCACTACGGAATCTCGGTTGCTTACGGGATTTATTATCGGAGTTGCGCTTCATTTTATATCGTTTACAAAAGCCTATTATTTCTTAACACTAATTATAATCACGATTTATTTTGGTATCCTTTTCCTTTTAATTTTTTTCGGTCAGAGAAAGCTATTTAGAGAATTAAAAAAAGAATTAAACCCATTATCACCTGAAGACCTCGATAATGATCAGGATAAATGAGAAAATTATATCTACTAAATTACTAAAATGACAAATTTTATTTTCATACATGGGCTTGAAAGTTCGGGCAAAGGCTTTAAAGGAGTGTATTTAAAAAAATTAATTCCAGAAATTCTTACTCCTGATTTTATTGAGTTTGACAAAAAAAAATCAATTAACGACCTTCTTGAAAAGAGAATGGCTCAGTTAAAATCAATTTTAAGAGAAAAGGACTTATGGGTATTAATAGGTTCAAGTTTTGGAGGTCTAATGGGAGCATTATATACGCTTCAAAACCCAAAAAAGGTTAAAAGATTGATATTATTAGCGCCATATCTAGCGCCATCAGTGTTGGACTTAGAAAAATACAATCCGGTGGATGTGCCTGTTATAGCTTATCACGGTAAAAATGACGATGTAGTACAATTTAAAACGTCTCGCGAACAAGCTTACAAATTATTTACTAATATAGAATATAATTCAACGAAAGACGATCATTCACTTCATAAAACTGTAAAAAAATTAGATTGGATATATTTAATTTCATAATTTTACAAAATTATTTAGAAGAACTGAAAGTTTCTATATTTTGAAAGAAATTTTTAAAAACTGGACTCCAATTTTTTTATATTCACATTCTTACATCTATAAATTAACTATTTATTTTTCAATTATTATTAAGTATTAACAATGTGGCAACATAAAATATTAATCTGTTACGATAATCGGAAGTTTTGCGTTAATTACACTATTTTTTCGACATTGGGGAATGTTCATTTACTAGCGATTGGAAATATAAATTAATTATTTTTCATAAATTAAAAAAATTAAATAAAATTATAAAATATACTAGTGTGAGGATTAAATGGATAAAACGCTATTTGTTTGCAGATCGTGCGGGTATGGTTTTCCAAAGGAGTTATCTGAACTTATAGAAAATAAAGTACAGGTTTACTGCGAAATGTGTGGAACGCCTTTCTCTTTGGCGGGAATAAGATTTAAACAAGCTTCTATAAAAACAACAGAGAAATCAATTCCTACGCATCCCAAGTCTTCAATTAGGGACAAGAAAAAATATAATCTTGATAAAGCAATAAAAATTTTGAATAAATTTGACTACATTCCAATGGTTATCTTTTTAACAATAGTTATTGCTTTAAATTTTATATTTATATCTGGTGGAATTAATTATTTAATTAGTTCTTATTTAATTGTAGGTAGTGGCGTATTAATTATCATATATGACTCAAAGTATATTTCACCAAAAATTAAATCTGATAGTTATGACGACATTGTACTAGATGCGATTTGTTATGGAATCTTAGGTTGTATTATTTACGGCACTGGTGTAATACTTTTGATTAAAGGGATATTGATTTTTATATACTCAATTAAAAACCATGAAAGCAGCAATCATAAAGCGTATCATTTTGGTCTTAAACTAAAAAATTCAATAAACAATTTTTCAGCAAAAGCAGGTTTCGTAATCGTAATACTTGTTCTATTTGGTATTTTCACTAAATCAATCCATGTATATTTTATTTCAGATACTTTAATTCTTTTAAATGATAGTTTAGAACCTTCAGAACAATGGAGAATTTTATTAAATACCATCTCAGTTACATTAGTATTTTGTTTAGTACCTATTATTGTTTTAATTATTGATTTAAAGTTAAAGACTAAAATTCAAGAGAAAAGAGAGTTTACAGGTCGTGATGCGCTTCGAACATTCATTTTAGGAGCAATAGGTACAACTTTCTTGAATATAGGGATCTTTATTTTGTTAAAGTCTTTTTTACTATTTTTGCTTTTTGTAGGAAAACCAATCGACTTAATTAAAAAACCAATATTAAATGAAAAAGAAATCCAAATTGTTCCAGTTCAAAAAGTGGTTACTAAAGAGCCAACAAAAGCAATTGTTAAAGAAGAAGAGATACAATGGGTAGAACCAGATGATATACCCCCAGAACCGAAACCTCAGACAATTAGTACTAAAAAAGAGCTTCCGCCAGAAGAAGATGAAGAAGTTAAAGTTATTGAGGAGGAAAAAGAAAAAGTTGAAGAACAACCTCCCAAATTAAAAGAAATAAAAAAGAAAGAGAAAGAAATTAAATTAAGACTTCACGAGTCGCTTTTACCAGTTAAAAACGAGAAGGATAGGAAGGTAGTAAAGGAGTACTTTTCAAAAATATTTAACATCATCTCCAAAGATTTGAGAAAACAGATATTAGAAATAGATATACCTAAAAAACAACGAAAAGAAATATTAAAAGAATTATCTTTCTTAGCTGAGGAGGAACAACTGAAGTACATCGAAGCGTTGAGAAATTTATACGAGACCATTCCAGAGAAATTAATCGCGAGAATACGCAAGCTTCAAAACGTTAAACCACAGTATTACGATAAAATTGTAGAAGAGCTGAAATATTTGGATAGCGAGGAACAAATAGAATTTGTAGTATTTTTAGAGAAAAATGCCTAATAATAAAAAAAAGACTTTCTTAAAAAATGTCGCTTGAAAAAAGGAGAGAAACTGGAGAAAACGGAAAAATAAAAGAGTTAGAAGCAAGTTCATTTAGACGTTTAAATTTCGCTCCATTACAAGAGGTTAAAACAGTAAAAAAACCAAAAATAGCAGAACAAGGAAAGATAATTGAGGAATTAACTGAAGTAGAGAAGGATGTTTTAAAAATAGCCGAAACGATTTTAAAATTAAAAAGATACGACTCTGATTTTGATATAGCAGTCGCTTCTGAAGCAGAATTTCAGAAATTTCCTATAATTGAAAAGTTATACGCAAAGTGCATAGCAAAACTTGCGTATAAGAAAGGTTATAGCAAAGAAGAAATATTTTTGGCTATTAGAAGTTTAGAAGAAAAGAGTTGGATTGTAACCAACGAAAGAAGAACCAAGTTAGAAATTCTAAATAACGAGAAACTATCAAAAATTCTTAACTTCATTAAAGAAAATCCAGGTATTCACGCGAGGGACGAAAAAATCGAAAAAGAATTAAACATTACAAGAACGCCATTTTTGAAACATATAATGACTTTAGAACGATTCAAACTAATTAGATCTAAAAAAATAGGAAAATCATTGCATTATTTCTTGGTTGATGTTCCCGAGGATTACGATAAGTATAAGGTGGTATTTTTAAACCCCTTAATCCCAAAATTAATTGAGGAAATTTTTAAAGATGAGGGCATTGCCATTTCAAAAATAGGAGAAATTCTTGATGTTTATTCTGGAACAATTCAATATCACATGAAAAAGTTAAAAGATTTGGATTTAATAAAGTCTATTAAGAATAAACAAAATCAAAAAATACATTTGGTTAATATTGAACTACTCAAAGAGTTTAACGAGTTTTTCAAAGAACCCAACTTTTCCAAATTATTACAAGGTTTATGACTTTGTTTAAACTAAAGTGTGTTGTATTTTTGGAAGGGTTTTTATTAAAATTTTAATTGCATTATCGATCCCAACTTCCATATCAGGATGAATATCGTTTGAATTAAGTAGATCAAACTGAGGATGGCCTGGTAAATCTGATACTGAAAGAATTGAAGCTGTTTTTAAGTTATAGAGTTGACCTAACAAAAATAAAATCGAAGATTCCATATCGATTGCTTTGATATTAATTGCTTTTAATGCTCGTATAAAATCAAAGGTTTCACAAAATAACGCATCTGTCGTCCAAAGAAGTTCTTCTTTTGCTTTTTTAGGATTAAAAGCACGAGCTTCTTTGATTAATAAATCTTTTAAAATTTCATTTGGTTTTGAAATAAAAATAGTGTGATTTCCTGCAATTACATTTTGAACAGTTGATAAAGGACTACTTATAGATTCTAGTTGATTTAATAACGTCTGATTAGCTCTAATATATTGAGGGGTCGTTCCATCATCGCAGTAAGCCACTTTTGGAACCACAACATCGCCTATATCAATACTGGTATTCTCTCCATAAATACCTCCACAAAAATCCACTCTAACAATAACTTTTGCTTTAGAACGTTTTAAACTTTCTATTGTAAGCGCTGCGTTTGGACATCCTACTTTAGAACGAATTACACTTACTCTAATTCCGTTTAATATTCCATTGTAAACTCTACCATGAACAATCTTATTTTGTAACTTATTAACTAACTTTTTCATTACCATCTTAACTGCGGGCATTATAACAATCTCATTAATGTTTGAAGAGCTAGTTTCTAATATCATTCTCACTATCTTTTCATCAACATTGATAAATTTCAACCCCAGATTAAGCATTTGGCTTTTTATTTTATTTAACATTTTAGTTCGAAAAAATTTAAATCCGTTTTCAATTATATTTTATAACTCGCTTGCTAATTACTGAGCTACTTATATTTCTAAATAATAATTTTTAATATCTTAAGTAAATACATTTACCTATAATTATAAACTACTAGAATACGAAGAAAAAATAGTGGCACTCAGATATGAAAAATCAATACATTGTTAATAATAAAATTACAAACGATTTTGTTGAAAAATACACAAAAACGACATATCGCATAATAGGTAAGAATAAGCACACTGCAATTAAACCCTGTCATTGGTTAGAACAAAAATTATTAACAGGTAGAGATAATCGAAATTGTTATAAAGGGATTTTTGGAATTCAAAGCCACAGATGTTTACAAAATACCCCTTCTATGCCGTTCTGCAACCATCAATGCGTATTTTGTTGGAGAGACATTGAATTAGGAAGTTTGGGCGATGAATTTATTGTTGAACCGGACGAGCCAAAAGATCTAGTTGATGAAATGATCCGCCACCAGCGTGATATTATAAAAAATCATTTGCCCTTAAGAAGATATCTTGAAAATTATGAAATTATGGTGGATATGCTCAATTTTATGTTATTGAATGATGAAGATCATAATATAAATTCACTCTCCAATAACCTTCATGTAAGTAAAAACAAGATTGACCGCGCTGCTAATTTACTAAAAAATCAAAAATTTATCACAGCTATAGATGATTCTTTGAAAAATTATAGAGTCGAGAAAGAGATTTCCTGCTGTATTGATTCACGAGATGAAATATTAAAGTTATTCAATTTAGCATTAACGACTCCTGATGAGATAATGCAAGTTCATGGCGAAGCTATGAATCCAAATCACGCAGCAATATCACTTGATGGTGAACCGCTATTATATCCCAAAATAGGTGGATTGGTTGAAGAATTCCGGAATCGCAATATGACTTCATTTATTGTAACTAACGGAACGCTACCAGAAAGGATTGAAATTTTAAATTCATTACCTTCCCAACTGTATATAACCTTACCTGCACCAAACGAGACGGTGTATAAAAAAGTTTGCCGTCCTATGATTAAAAATGGGTGGAGTAAAATATCAGACACCTTAGATTTAGTTGAAAGTTTATCTTGTAGAAGCTTAATTAGAATAACAGCTGTAAAAAACTTAAATTTATCTGAAAATTACATAAAGGACTATATTAAATTAATTGATAAAGCTAATCCAAATTTTTTTGAAATAAAAGGATTTACTTTACAAGCAAAAGCGCTCATGATCAACGAAAGGCTAAAAAGCGATAAAACACTTCAATATTACTTCCCAGAATATGAATATTTAGAAGAATTAGCTCTAAAGTTCGAAGAGATTGGAGATTTTCCTTTAATATACAAAAATGAGGCAAGTAGGGACTTTTTGTTTGCCGTAAATTGGGATAAAGACAAAGACCCAAAAATAACAACTCCATAATAACGCAGAAAAGAGTTTTAAACCTTAATTTTTTAGGTGTGTATTTATAGTGCGTTTTAATTTGTCTAAATTTGTTTTCTTTAACGCAGAGAATTCTAAATAGAGCGTTTTAGAGCGATCGTTATCGATTTTCTCGTTTACATTAATTAGATTTAGTCCATAATCCTTAGCGGAATTAATAAATAAGAAGATTATTCTCTTCTTATCAAAAACTGAGATTTTATCTATTTTATTCAAAATAACCAAAAGAGGGATGTCAAATTCTTTTAAAAATTTAATTAATTCAAAAGTTAACGGAATTGTAATTTGACTTTGAAAGTGATATTTTTTTAACTCATCTTCAATTCTTAAAATGTTTAGTATTACTAAACCAAAAAAATATTCGTTATGATGCTTTTCGATGTGAAGAACTAATTGCTTCTTTATGTGTTCCTCTCTGCGTCGGCTAGAACTTTTCATATAACCAAAACCAGGTAAATCTAAAATGTCGTACGGCATTTGAGGTAACCTTATAGGCTTAATTAACAAAGTGCTTCCTGGTTGTTTGCCAGTTTTTCCTTTAAACTTTCTCAGATTTGGAAGCAAAAGTTTGGTTATTGAGCTCTTTCCTACATTACTATTCCCAATAATTAAAAGAGAGGGTTTATCTACCATGACTGTTAACCATTATTTATTATACTGAAGAATTCTATATATCAAGAAATTCGTCTTTTAGAAAATCTGTGTACATTTTTTTCTTTTCTTCTTCTTTTAGAATAGGCCTTGTATTGATAGGTTCTCCAACTTTTTCTAAAATTTCTCCGATACCTTTTATTCCAATATTAATTTTGAATTTACCTCCTTTCATATATTTAACAACTTGCTTATCATTTAGAGTTAGTCTCAAAATGTAACCTAATCCAAAATAGAATTGATTTTCCGGGATGGGATCAATGGGGCTTTTGCTCGTAACTTCTTTCAGCATATCATAAAGCAACACCTTACTCGCGATATGATCTTCTGCTTGATAAACTAAATAATAAAGAGAATGATACCAAATTTTGTCGCGTTTATTCTTGGCATGTTCTAAAAATTTTTCTGGAGTTATTATTTCCTTCTCCTTTTCTTTTTTCCGCTCTATAAGTTCTTGTTTGATACGTTCTTCTAATTCTGAAGATACACCTCTGCTAACTGGAGTTTGGAGAATATTTTCCTCGATTACTTGGTTATCTTCTTGTTTTACGAATTCTATAGCTTTTTGCATATCCTGAAGCTCATTAAAATCGATTTCTTCAAGATCAGAGAAATCGCTAATCATTGCTTCTTTTTGTGCTAGGTAATCTTCGCGTTCATTTGTTTGGAGCTTAGATCCAATTAACTCAAGTTCTCTTGATATTCCCTCTTCAATAGCTTCTTCGTTTTCTAAGGACTCAAGTTCTTTAACTTTTGCTATTGCTTCTTGCATTTCTTGTAATTCGTCGAGGTCTATATCTTCCAAATCAGAAAAGTCAGTTTCGAGACTTTTCATATCTAACAAATAGGTTTCTAAATCATTTTGCTCTTGTGTTGACTCTTGTTTATCATCTTCGCTTTTATCTTCGTTCTGATTTTCTTGATCTTCGGTTATTTCGATCACATCTATTCTAATTAATTCTAAAAATACCTATAATATTAATAATAACCTTTAATTCTTTATATGTTAAGATTTGTATAAATATATATAAGTAAAATAATTTGAAACATTTTATTAATAATAATTAACAAAAGATATTTTTTCACATAATATTATGTCAATCGAAGAAAAAGAGTTTAAATTTAAGATAACTGTAGTGGGAGATCCCTCCGTTGGAAAAACAACTTTAGTTAAAAAGTATACTACTGGATCATTTCAAAAGGAGTATATCGCCACTCTAGGCGCTCAGTTCTCAAAATACGAAGAGAAAATAGAAGGGCACCAAATTAATTTATTCATATGGGATATTGCAGGTCAAGATGCTTTTGAAACAATGCGTAGTAAGTTTTATAATGGAAGTAGTAGTGCAATTATTGTTTTTTCTCACGCACCAGAAGAAATAACAAGTTTTAATCACATTAATAAATGGCTTAAAGAACTTAATGAATATTGTGGAAATATTCCAATTGCATTATTTGGAAATAAGATCGATTTAATTAATGAGAAAGATTTAGCTCTAAATGAGGATAAAGTAATTTCCGATTTCAACATTGGAAAATATTCGAAAGATCATAATTTCCTTGGATATTTTAAAACAAGCGCTTTAACAGGTCAAGGTGTTATTGAAGCGTTTCAAAAGTTAGTTAGAGACCTTTACTTTAAAAATAAGACGTAAATGTTTAATAAGAAATAAAAAATAAAACTCCATGCAAATTAAAATTTGCTTTGGACAATTTAATTTTTTTTCAATAACATTAAGAACAAGTAACGGCAAATCTATGATCGCTCCAGCTAAATATCCCTATTCCTTCTGCATTTCCCTCCAAAGTCGACATATTGACATAACATCCTTCAAATGAGGAATTGATAAATTATGTTGTTAATTAATAAATAGAAATTAAAAATAATATAAAAGAAACAGAAATAATAAAAAATTTTAGGTTTTCTTGTAAATAAATCGATCCCAGCTCGAAATATCAGGTAGATGATCAGGCATACCTTTACGCTTACGAATTTCAAGAATTAAATCTTCTTCTAGACTTTTAGGTACTTTATCAAAACCAGAAAATTCGTATCCGAAGAACGCACGTCCTTGAGTTGAACCTCGTATATCATCAGCTATACCAATCGTTTCAGCAGCAGGAATCGTTCCATGAACTCTAACGTATTCTCCTTCTGGAATTACATTCGTAATTTTACCTCGTCGCTTGGTTATAATCGCATTCACTGGTCCTTCTGTTCCATCGGGTGTTTTCACATCAATTCTCTGAATAGGTTCAAAAAGATGAGGATCAGCGTCCAACATTGCTAAGGACATAGCAGAGAAAGCCATTCCAGCAACTTGCCCGTAGGAAGTATGCCGTGTGTCCTCGTGGATGGTCATATCTGTAAATACTACTTTGAAACCCGCAGCTGGTTCTTTTGCAAGAATGCACTCTCCAAGCCAATCTCTAAAAGCGGCTGTTAGATAAGATTTTACGCGATCAAATCGTTGTAAACCCGTTGTACCGTTCACAAGTAAGCTTCCTTGGTAAACATCTACTATGCGTCTAGCTTCTTTGGCGTCCCAGCCTGCTTCTTCCCTTAAAAGCTTTGCTCTATCTTTTTCATTCATCAAATCAGTGATTTTTCCGGTTTCAATTAATTTCTCAGTTGTTTCGTCTAGAGGTTCTATGTATAATAAGATTCGGTTGTGGGTATTGGCAGATTTAGTATAAAATAGTTTACTTTTCTTGGTAATTTTTTCTCGGTACACTATAATTGGTTCACCGATTATAATAGGAACTTGGTTATTGATCCGTTTGGTAAGGATTTCAATTTGAAGCGGATCTATTCCACTTAGAATGAACTCTCCAGATTCTTTGTCCCGCCGATACATCGCAGTAGGATCTGCTTGAAGCCACTTACTTACTACCGTATCTAATTTATCGATTTCGTGAGGGTCTCGTGGCTTTATACTTCTTGAAACTACGGGTTCGCACGCATATTGGATTTTTTCAAAAGACGGCAGAAGAGCGGCTTCTTTTTTATCCTTTGGGACATCACTAGCTGACATAAATGTCTCTCCAGAGGGACAAATAAAACCGTATAAAGCAAATAAATTTCCTGCAGGAATTTTTGGGATATCTAATAGATCTGTAATTTCCATGACCCCCAATCGTTTTACTCGATTACTTGTTCTGTTATTTACCAAATAAATCGAGTCCGATAGTCGGAATGTTCCAGAAAATACCCTGCCTATTAAAGTTGGTTGATATCCTCTCCTTGGATCTAAAAATATTTTGGTAATCATACCATATAAAGGACCTTTCGGATCACATTTTTGAAGCGATTGTCCTAGTTCTGAGCTGAGATCACCGCCCCAAACATGAGGTATCCTATATTTTGCTGCTTCCACAGGATTGGGTAAATGATCAACTACCATTCTTAACATTGGCTCGTCGAGTGGAAGATTCTCTCTTAACCACTGAATGTCCCCTTCGGTATATTTTGCGAAAACATCTTGTGGTTTTAAACCTTTTTCTAATAATATTTCGTATGTAAAACCCCATCCGTGCTTAGCTGACCCTACAGCAACGCTGTTTTTAGCAAAATCAACGCCCCATTTAGATCCTTCTGGCCTAATCTTTTTGATTAACTCATTTATCTGTTTTGAAATTTTATCAATTTTCATAAAAGTGTCTTCTGGGCTCAACTTAAGCTCGCTAATTAAACGATCTACTTTATTAATAAAAAGAACTGGTTTGCAAAACTCTTCACCAACGGCTAATCGGATGTTTGTTTCAGTTTGAGTCATAACTCCTTCTAAAGCATCAACAAGAATTATGGCACCGTCACTCCCTCTAAGGGCGCGTGAAACTTCTCCAGTAAAGGAGATATGTCCAGGCGTATCATTGATTTGAAGGATATATGGCTCATCATCAGGCTTTCTAGGGTCATTGAATGCGAGTAAAACTACGCTCGTAAATATAGTAATACCTCGAGCTTGCTCTTCTTCGTCAGAATCGGTCATCTGAAGTTGTCCAGCATCTTCTTCACGCATTAAACCTGCTCGTCTTAACAAGTAATCGGAAGCGGTAGTTTTGCCATGGTCTATGTGTGCTACTATGCTAAACAACCGTTTTTTCTCGTATGAACCGACAGTTATCAGATGTGCAATCTCGTCGGGGTTCTTTACTTTAACCATTATAAATTCACATTAAATTACTTTAAATTATATTTGATTCGTTTTCAATAATTGAGAAGGAAAATACGAGAAAACATAAAAATTTTATGTATTTAGGCAATAAATTGTCAATTTCAGAACTCCTTGTTTAATTTATTTATTTCTATTCAATGTCTTCATCGGAGGTTAAACGTGTGGAAGAATCATATTTATCAAAGTGTATATTGCCCTTTTACCTGAATCCCTTTTGACATTGAAAGATTCTGAAATATTAACAACTCTTAGATTCTCTGGAATTTTATTTTTGACAAAATCTATTAATAATTTAAGAAATTCTGTGTATACTCTTTCAGATTCTATCCATAAGAATTCGTCCCTTTCAAAAAAGTTTGGATTTTTAATTTTAAACTTATTAGCATGATTTTTCTCTTTAATTGGAGGTCCCCTTCGTTCGTAATTTTTTGTTATTTTAGGTTTTTCACAAAATATGGCTATATTATATTCATCAATATCATCTTCAAAGTAGACTTCAAATTCTATTTTGCCAAATCGTTCTGCGTGATAAAACTCTTTTTCTCCGTATACCTTAATGTTTTCACCGAAAGAGTATAATTTATCTCTATTAATGGTATAATGTATCTCATTATTTTCGTTTTTTAATTCAACGATAAAGATTTTAGCTAAGAGAGAATCATCAATCTTAGAAATCTCAACTTCTGGTATTTTATCAATTTTAAAAAAACTTTTATTCGGGTTATTCATAAAATCCATTATTCTCTGATTACAATACTTATATGCTTTTTCTGAAATTGCAGAGGCAACATTTCGATTTTTATCGATAGGATCCGTAATGATGATGTAATCGTTTTGGAAATGTTGAATCTTTCTCAACTCTTTTAAAGTTCTATTGTAATAATCGTTAGGTTTTTCTTTAAGAAATTTGAAATTGTTAAATAGGTTTTGTAGGGTGTCGTAATAATATATTAGTAACTCTGCACTATACCCAATAAATCCAACTTTTCCTACAGCACTTTTGTCGCCATAACTGTGATTAGCTTTAAAAAATTGCTTTAACAACCTAACATCGTTTTTCTGCTCTATTGATAAATTCTCTTTTATAAAACGACCGTGCCATGGTGATCTATCGACTGCCGTTATAGGCCCATATTTTTTTATGTATTCCAGTTCTAAATCAAAATAAATTACGATATCAATTTTTATTTTGATATTGTTAATGAAATAATCTACAGTAACATATGGATGTTCGGCATATAAAAGTCGAGGATTACGAAATTCTTTTAGAATTAAAGATTTTAGTATCCAATTATTACACAAATAAAGAAAATCTTTCTTGGACTCTTTTTTTAACTTATTTTTGCTTAAGCCATCATATTTTGGGCTATACAGTTCATAATCTAACCCAACAAAGAGATCAATGTCAAAGTCGTTTTTTAATTGCGTTTGTTTGATTCCAGTAGAGCCTTGAGGTTCGATTTTTGTATATTTAAGATTTAACTGCAGAGCTTTTTCATCTAATAACTTCCTGAGTTTTTTAATAATTTCGTTGATAAGAGTGAGTTCTTCTTGGGTTGGAGTAATATCTTTTAAAATATTTTCAAAAATATCATTAATTAAAGTCATACATAAGAGTCTGAAGCGATTGATTAAAGTTTAAATTGTTGTTATAATATAAAGGAATTCAAAATTTATCCTTTTGGAATTTAAAACACCATAATTAATTCTTCTTAATTGGGCACCTTATCATACTCCAATGGTAAATATTTGTTCCGGGAGTTAAAACCTTATGTAAATTTCGAAAGCCAAAATGTTTATAAATTTTAACATTTCTTTCTGAATTCGTCTCAAGAAAAATTGTTTTATGGTCTTTCGCAATACGATTTATCATGAAACTTAACATTCTTCTTCCAATTCCCTTACCCTGATGTTTCGGGTCAATCCCAATAGTGGATAAATACCAATGCGGAGTTGGGATCAATTTTTTATGTAAATCCTTACAAAAATCATCGTTTTTTCTTAGAATATGTAAATTTTTCCACTTAATTTTAAATATAAGAGAAAGTGAACCGCTCTTTATTGATTTCCATATTGAAATAAATGCATTTTTAGGTGGAAGCCACAACGAAATTCCTTTCAGATTTGAAGTGGATAAAACTACACCATGTTTCAAACAGTATTTAATCTGGAATTTAAAAATTTTGAATAAAGTCTTGTGTCTTTCCTTATCATTAGGGATTAGTTTAGAAAAAACAAGATCTTCTTGAAAGGCATTGCTTAAAACCTCGCTAGCTAATTTCAGCTGGTCATTAGATAATGAGGTTAATTTTTGGATTTCGGACATATTTACATTCCCCACCAAGGATGTTGGAGTTTACGTTGGATTATAATATATTCTCGTAAAGCTTGCTTTTGATCTACGGTTAATTCATCGAGAAATTTTCCCATTAATTGTCTTACATGAGATTCGGGTATATTAACATATAAGGTTTCGTCTTTTTCTATATCTCTTCCTATTTCTATGCCACGAATAGAAATAGCAACTTCGGTATCTTTTCCTGCTTTATCTACGGTCTTTCCTTTATCTTGAATTTGGTGAACTCTTCTAGCTTTTACACCTTTAGCAGTTATTAAAGGAACTTTCGGGTATAAAGTTCCTGCTTCTATATGTACGCCAAAAACTGCGGGATCTGAGTTTCTAAATATAAAATCGGGAATCATCTGTAGCTTTGCTGGTAAAACTAATTCACCTAATCCTTTTGCGGTATCCTCGGCTTTTCTTATTTCTGCATACTCAATATAATCTTCAAGTAAGCGATATATAACGTTATTTGTAAAAATTCTAACGTTATCCACTATTGCTTGTTCCTCAGCTTCGGGCAAGATAGCCACATTAAAACCTAGAACAGCTGCTGAATATGGATCAAGAGATTTAACTAGATTTGCATTCATAATATCTTCTTTCTTAATTGGACCGACATCGGCTATACATATTTTCACACCATTTTTTGT